>VTLG01011715.1_pt1 | contig 15141 bp, 9 predicted proteins | sample 4694571 | NCBI WGS metagenome assembly VTLG01 (sample SAMN12604809, study PRJNA352737) | marine metagenome | biome: ENVO:00000447; feature: ENVO:00000209|ENVO:00000569|ENVO:01000036; material: ENVO:00002151; isolation source: viral sequences binned using virsorter ...
ATCATATGGTCATAATGAAACAACAAAAAGAAAAAAGCTTGATACAGCACATAATTATGTGAAGTCTATTACAGAAGAGTTTTTATACAATAAAGATGCAAAAGCTTTTTATGATAAAATTTCTTCTGACCTAAAAGTAGCTATTAAAAAAGAACTTACATTTGATGATACTAAAAGTAGATTTTCCTATATTATGTCCCGTGTAGATCCTACAGAAGCTATAGATCGTTTAATAAGAGAATCAGATAATAATAATGATACATCATTATTTACGTTCTATGAAGACTCTAATGGTTTTCATTTTGCTGATATGGAAAAATTAGTAGAGAAAGAAGAAGTAGATCATTTTACATATGAACCATCTAATTATAATGAAGGTGGCGGCAAAAAAAGTATGATTGACTTAAAAAAGATTACGAGTTATCATATCGTTAAACAAACTGATACTATAGAAACAAAACTTTCAGGCCTTTTTAAATCAAAAACAATTAACATAGACATTCTAAGAAAAAATAAAAATGAAATTATATATGATTATCGTAAGTTTGGTAAAAAGCTTAAAAAGCTTAATGATGGAGGCAAGTCTCATAAACATTTAGTATCAGGCACTTCAGATGAAAATGCAGCGATATATTTGAGAACTAGTAGAGAGGGTCACGACACACAAGAGTTTTTTACTGGACCGGGCAAAGAAAATCCTTTACCTATGAAGAGTAATATGACGGTAAGTAAAAGAGGATCATATTCAGAGCATTTGGGAAATATTATATTGAGTGTAATTGTAAATGGTGATTCAGAATTAAATGTAGGAGAAAAAATAGTTCTAACTATACCTCAAGCAACTGTTCCTGGAAGTAGTAGTAGAGGGGCTCCATTAGAGATAGATAAATATCTAAGCGGATATTATTTAATTTCAAAAATACGAAATATTATTCAAGACAATAAAATGGACACAGTTTTAGAAGTGGTGAAAGATACTGAAAGCACATCACCAATTGAATCGCCTTGGAAGGGTTAGTATGTTACTTAACTTTTTAGAAAAAAATGATTTAGCACTTTATCAGCAATTAGAAGAAAAGCTAATTATTGTTGGTAAAGGTAAGAAGTATGGACAGATTATGTTCATAGCTGGTGGTGCTGGCTCTGGTAAAGGCTTTGCTATTAAGAACTTTTTAGAGGGAGACAAATTTAAAGTTAAAGATCCTGATGAACTTAAAAAGGCGTATATAAAACTTGCTAAAGAAACTGACAAATATCCTGAACTTAAAGGATTGAACCTTAGAAAGCCAGAAAACGTTGAAAAGCTACATGATTTTGTTAAGAAAAGGGGAACAGCAGCCAAACTACTTAAAAATATGTTAAAAAATGCAGAATTATCAGCAAAGAAAGGTACACTTCCTAATCTTCTTTTTGATCGCACAATGTCAGATATGGATGATGTTAGTGATATATTGCCTCAATTAGATGCTGCTGGATATGACCGTAAGAACATTCATCTAATTTGGGTACTCACAAACTTCAAAGTTGCTATTAAAAATAATGCTGATCGTGATAGAGTTGTACCAGAAGACATACTATTACAAACACACACAGGTGCAGCTAAAACTATGTATGCTGAACTTACTGGCAAAACAAATAGTGGTATTAAGGGTGATGTAAATGTGATATTGAACAATAGATCAAACACTATTCCTTTTGTCGATTCTAAAGGTAAGCCTATAAGAGGAACAGGAAGTAAAGCAGTAGTTATTAAAGATTTTACATATCTTAACATGAAGAAACAAGGAAAATCTTTCAATAAAGAGGCCGCAGTACAAAAACAATTATACGCTTGGGTCAAGAAAAATGCTCCAGCAGACGCACTAAAAACGATAAAGGAACCAAAATTATGAGTAAATCACCGCGAAGAAAAGCCAAGTCCAATGTCTATCGCCCTATGAATAAAGAATTTTTGCAAGAAATTGTTGAGCCTGAAGTACAAGCGCCTGAAGTACAACCTGTTCATCAAGATTGGCATAGCGAAGTTCATGACGAACAGAAGCCAAACTGGGACGATCTAACAGAACGAGAGCGGGATGAAATTATTCAAAAAGAGCGGGCTAAAAATGACAGACCTATTGCCTGACGATGTTGATCATTTAGAAGATTATGTTGACGCAGAAGAAAGAACCAAAGAAATTCTAAAAAATGGACTGTTGCGTTTTTTAGATTACGTGAAGGAAGTTGAAAATGAGAGACTTCATAGGCCAAAATGATTTCACATGGTTCATCGGCGTTGTTGAAGATCGTAACGATCCACTACAACTCGGAAGAGTTAGAGTCCGTTGTTATGGTTGGCATACCGACGACAAGAACCAAATTCCTACTGAAGCTCTCCCTTGGGCAGTTCAGCTACAAGGAATTACTTCACCCGCGCTCAATGGAATGGGCCAATCTCCAACGGGATTAGTTGAAGGTAGCTGGATAGTTGGTTTCTTTTTAGACGGTGAGAGGGCACAAGAACCTCTAATTCTAGGTTCTATTGCGTCTGCTCCCTCTGAATATGGAGACCCAAAGAAAGGCTTTTTTGATCCTAGAGAAGCAAAAGAAAATCAAAGTATATATCCGAAGTATATTAATGAAACAGATGTTAATCGTTTAGCAAGACACAACACAACAGATCCAGAAACTAAAGAAAAAATACACAGCACGAATCCTGTATTTAATACAGCAAAAGATAAAGATGCTACTCTAGATGTTCCTATAGCAAACAGTAGTGATACTTGGAGCGAACTTAAAACTACAGACATAAGCAAACCAGGTGTAACTCGTTATAATACAAAGTATCCTAAAAATCATGTATACGAAAGCGAATCTGGCCATACAGTAGAATTTGATGATACTGAAAATGCAGAGAGAATAAACGAACATCATAAATCAGGTACATTTTATGAGATAGATACGGACGGAAACAAAGTCACACGTATTGTTGGTAACAACTATGAAATTGTTGCCAAAAATAATAATGTAAACATAAAGGGTGATGTAAATCTAACAATAGATTCAAATTGTAATACTTATATTAAAAAAGATTGGAATATACAAGTAGATGGAAATGTTAACGAAGTGATTAAAGGAAATAAAACAACACAAATTACTGGTAATTTAGATATAGATGCTGAAAGAATAGACTTAAACTAAGGAAAACATATGCCTGGAATTGTAAGAGTTGGACTAGATGCTCATATTGGACATGCTTCTCTAACACCTAATCCATTTCATCAGACGAAATATGCATCAGGTAGTCCTGATGTATATGTAAATGGAGCAAAAGCTGTGCGAATAGGTGATACAACAGCATGTGGTGATCCTGCTGTAGGCAGTTCTCCTGATGTATATGTTAATGGTATACTTGTACATAGATTAAGTGATGGAACTGCTGGTCATGGTAGTTGGGTTCCTAATGCGGCCGCAACTGCAAGCACTAATGTATTCGCAAATGGTGGTGGAGGAACAACAGGCACTTTTACTGGACCAACCTCTACTGCGGTTGCTGGAGTGTGTTTAGATTATAATTGGAATACATTAACTTGTGAGGATTGATTATAAATAGAACAAATAACTTAGAGTAAGTAAAATGGCAGAATTTTATGACAATACAAGTAGACAAAAAGAGGTTTATAGTGATATAGATCACGCCTTTCTGTCTCATCCTATATCAGGAAAACTTACTCGAAAGACAAATCGTGAGGCTGTAAAGCAGTCGGTAAAGTCTCTTATTTTAACAGATTTTTATGAAAGACCATTTAAGCCTGATATAGGATGTGGCATTAGATCGTTATTGTTTGAAAATTTTCATCCTGCTATTACAGAAGAAATGAAAGTAGCTATTGAAGAAGTTATTAGCAACTATGAACCTAGAGCTAGTATAATAAGTGTAGACATGAACGCTAGGCCTGATTCACATGCTATGTCAGCAAGTATAGTTTTCTCTATTATAAACGATGCGGAACCTATCGTATTAGACGTAATCTTAGAAAGAGTCAGATAAAATGGCAGCAGCAAACACATATTTAAATATAACAGAAACAGATTTTTCTGATATCAGAGAAAACCTACAAAATTATTTGAGTACACAAACTCAATTTCAAGACTATGATTTTGAGGGTTCGGCAATGGCAACGCTGTTAGATGTGTTATCTTATAATACCCATTACAACGCTTTCTATATTAATATGCTTGCAAATGAGATGTTTCTTGATACAGCCCAACAGAGAGATTCAGTAGTATCACGCTCTAAAGAATTAGGATATTTACCTGTATCAGCAAAGGGGGCCTCTGCAAACGTTACGCTTACTTTTACAGGAGTAGCATCAACAGTTGGTACTTTTACTATATCTGCCAACTCTAAATTCTCTACGACTGTAGACGACATCTCTTACACATATGTCACTCCAGAAACTTTTACAGTTGTGAATAGTTCTGGTTCATTTGTCAAAGAGATTACTATTACAGAGGGAGAACCACTTCAACATAGATTTACAGTAAGTTCAGCTTCGCCCGTTAAATATATATTGCCTAATGCAGATGTTGATACTGATAGTGTAAAAGTTAGAGTACAAGAATCAGCTTCCGATACTTCACAAACAACGTTTAGTAAAGCAACGAATATTGTTGCTGTTACGAATACATCTGCCGTATATTATCTACATGAGACAATAGATAAAAAGTATGAAATTACGTTTGGTGATGATGTTGTAGGTAAAGCAGTAAAAAATAATAATATCGTTATTGTTGATTATCGTGTGTGTAATGGTATTGCAACAAATGGAGCAAATACATTTTCTGTTGGTGCTATTACTACAGATGCCGATTATACTTCAGTTTCACTCGCACTTAAATCTAAAGCTACTGGAGGTCGTGTTCAAGAAGATGTCGATTCCATCAAGTTTAATGCGCCCAAAAATTACGAGACACAGAATAGGGCCATTATAGCTGAAGATTATAATCGCATACTTCTAAGCGAAAATTCAGATTTATCTTCTGTTGCCTCTTTTGGTGGAGAAGACAGAACTCCAGCAGTATATGGAAAAGTTTATATAGCATGTAAACCTCTTACTGAAAACTTTATTACGGAAGAAAGAAAATCAGAATTAAAATTAGCAATTAAAGATCGTACACCCCTTGCTGTTGATCCAGTGTTTATTGATGCTGATTATCTATATGCAATACCTACGATTGAAGTTCGTTATGATTCAAAAGCTACAACTAGAACTAGTGAGCATATGGTATCAAGTGCTAAGACAGCTACTACTAATTTTAATACTGCTAACTTAAATAAATTTGCAAAGCGATTTAGATTCTCTCGTTTTGCAAGAGCAATAGATAATGTTGATACTTCGATTCTTAGTACTGGAATTTCGATGAAAGTACAGAAACGATTTACACCAGACCTTAATACGCAACAGACAGTCACGCTAAAGTTTAAAAATGAGCTTAGAATTAGTAGTATTGATTCTACATCATTTACATATAGTGGTTTTCAGTCATTCTTTGATGATGATGGTTTAGGTAATGTTAACATATATCGTTACAATGAAGATAAAGTAAAAACAAATGTAGTGGAAAATGCAGGCACAATTGATTATGATACTGGAGAAGTTGTAGTTAATAACTTTGCTCCAACAGCATATGAAGGCATTGAGATTAAGGTTACGGCAACACCAGAAAATCTAGACATTGTTCCAACACAAGAAACAATAGTTGTTTTAGATCCAGAAGCCGCTTCAATTACAGCTACCGCCGAGAGTTAACATGGCGATAGAGCAATTAACATCAAATCTTGTAAAAGGCCAATTTCCAGAGTTCTTTAGAGAAGATGCTCCAAACTTTTTGCTGTTCGTAAAAGCATATTATGAATATATGGAGCAATCTGGAAAGAGCGTCCATGAATTAAATAAACTTCGGTCTTACAAAGATATTGATGATACGCTTGACGAGTATGTTGAGTATTTTCGCCGCACAGTTCTTCCCTCTCTGCCTCTAAACGTAATTGCAGATAAAAGAATACTTGCAAAAACAATCAGAGATTTCTATCAGTCAAAGGGTACTTTTGATTCATATAAGTTTCTATTTCGTGTACTGTATAATGAAGATATTGAAGTTAATTTTCCAGCAGACCAGATGCTTAAAGTATCAGATGGTGATTGGCGTATAGACAGATATCTTATTATTCCTTCTAATGAACAAGCGTATACTTTTCCTGGTAAAACTATTCAAGGGATTGAAAGTTCTGCCGAAGCTTTTTGTGAGAATGTAGTACGAAGATTTCTTGGTGGTCGTGATTTAATGCAAATCACACTATCTAAAATTAAAGGTAATTTTCGTGATAATGAACCTATTAAGATCAAAGCTAATGTAGGCGGTGTAGGATTTGAGCCTGTTATTGAAGCAGGTATTAATACTATATCAGTTGTTTCAAGAGGTGCACAATACGCTCCTGGTGATGAACTTACATTAATATCTGCGTCTACAGGTCGTGAAGGAAAGGGTGTTGTAACTGCTGTATTACAACAAGAAGGTATTATTAACTTCTCGTTGCTAGATGGTGGATCTGGATATACAGCTTCTACAGGATCTCCAGGCAGTATAATTAAGCTTATAGGTGGTGATGGAACAACTGCCGCAAGTTTCATTATTAGTACAAGTGATATAACTGATACTTTTGCAATTTCTAGAAATATCAATCTAATATCATCGAATACTATATTTGGTGCTAATGCCGCAGTTATATCATACTCGCCTATTAGTGATCCTACAGCAGCACGGCCAGCAAATGTAGGTCGTAGAGGAGATACATTTGCAAATACAGTCTTAGGTTCGCCGCACTTTGGTTTTCCAGAAGCGAATGAAGAAACTACACAAAAAAGTAATTTTAGAACAAACGCAAATGCTGTAATGAAAATAGCAAATACCATAACATTTAATTGTGCAGTTGGTATACCTCTCTATGCTAATACTTCTGGTGCTAACGCTGTTATCACGTCTGTACAAAGTTCAGCCGCAGGCGCACTATTGCTTAGAGTAGATACATATAAGAATTTTGGGACTGGAGTTGCTACTGAATATATTAGAGTTGGAAGTAAAACTGGCAATACTATAGGAAGACTCGTAAGCGGCAAGTTCTTTGCAAACACAATTGGCTATCATGTTCTTCAAGTAGGTAATGTGAATAGTCAAACAGTTGCCGCTGGAGATGAACTTATAGGAGGCACTAGCGGAGCATTTGGTATTGTTAAGAAAGTTATAACATCTGTTAACAACGGATATCTTTATAATGGAACAGCAAATACCTCTCTTTCGGGAACTGTAAGTAGTTCTGGTAATACAGTAACAGGATCAGGAACATCATTCACTTCTAACTTTGCAGTTGGTGATGCGATTAAATCTGGTGCTCAAGCAGGTAGACGAATTTTTAGTATTGCTAGTGATACCTCTCTTGTTACTGCCAGTCAATTCAATCCTGTATTAAGTGGTGCTGCTTATGGTAAGGGAGGCAATTACAGAAATCTTCTCAAACTTCAAGTTACTGCAAACACAACAGCAAATGTTTCAAGTCAGTTCGATGCTGGCCCTATGAGAGCTTATATAGAACTTGAGAATATAAAAAAGGTTGGTAGTGCAACTGTTATAGGTAATGTTGCTTATTCTACAGCCAATACCCAAATAGAAAATATACATACCAAACTATCTGATTCTCTTGTATTTAAAACAGCCGCATTTGGAACAATAGATGACTTATCGTTAAGAATAGGCGGCGGTGGATATTCAGTTGCTCCTACAGTAACAGTAAAAGATCCACAAATTGCTTCGTTGGGAATACGTGATGTATTTTTGACTCTACAAAATACTGCATCAAACTGGACAACAGGTAATTCACAGATAACAACATTTGATACGAATGATAGAATAGTACAAACATCATCTGGTGCAAAAGGAGATATTAAACAGATACCTCCATCGAGCCCACAGCAATTTGGCGAAGCCCTTAGTACAATAACACACGCAAATACGACACACGAAACTGTTATAAGAGTTTTTCAAGATGACTTACAAGCAATAAGTAATATCAAATATAAGTTAGGACCTACTGCGGTTAATTTCTATACTAGTTCAGCCCAAACTACTTTAGCTGATACTGGTATTGCTAATATAGTAAAAATAACTGATAATGGTGTACTTGGAGATAATGCAACAATCAACGCAACAGTTGGTGCAAATGGTGCTATATCTACTGTACGGGTTCTTGACTCTGGATTTGGTTATAAACATGGAGAAACGATAACGTTTTCTCCTAGTACAAGAGCTTTTGCTGTTAGTGGTACAGCATCATTGGCGTTGAAAAATGCTGCTAATGCAGAAGGTTATTACGCATCAAATCGTTCACAGGTTTCTACATTGCGTGGATATGTTCAAGACGGCGAAAGATATCAAGAGTTCTCATATGAGATTTCATCTGGTGTCGCGTTTAATCGTTATAAAAATTTAGTAGATAATCTCGTACATCCAGCAGGCCAGAAATTGTTTGGTCAGTTTACAACTAGAACACCCCTTGCTTTTAATCTTGTGACTGTAGCGGACAATAGAACAAGAAAGAAATCAAATGGAACGATTGCTATTGCCAAAACAAAGGCAGCAAATACTGTAAACATCACAAACGGATCGTTTACTGTTGCTGCCAGTGGCGCGTTATTTGGTACTTTTGGTACTACTAATAGAGGTCTTAGCACGAAGAGAGTTCCTAATAGTCAATTTATGATTGTTGAAACCAATCTCACACCTGGTACAGCAAATAGTAATAAGTTCTATGCTATTAAAGTTGCTAATGCTACCTCTGCTACTGCGGCCAATCTTGTAAATAGATGGGATCATGGAACGATTACTACAGCAAATGTTTACTTTGCTAATTCATTCCATATAGCAGGATCAAGTTCAACTTTAAGTGCAGAATTTGCAAATAATGATGTCATTATCATCGAAACTCCTTATGGAAAGTACAATCAAATTAAACTAAATAAAGTAAATAGTGCTACTTCAGCGAATCTAGCAAGTATCTGGACTTTAGCAGATGTGTCGGGTGCTAATGCATATTATTATACGGGAACGGTGTCTTAAATGCCCAAATATATTTCAAAAGAACACAGTATTCATAACGCAAAAGTTTTCAAAGATTCCTTATCTTTAGCTGATACAACTGCAACAAAGCAATCTACGGTTCTTTATGCAGTTCTAGGTCGTGCAGAAGCATATGCAGACGAAGATGTAACGCCAACTCCTGTAGAAACAGATCAAGATAAACACTACGAATTGTGGCGTCAAGCTTGGGCAGGTAAAAAAGTTACTGCTGGAGATATAGAACATGTTGTTCCCAGACACAATTGGGCAACTGGAACAGTCTATGCAATGTATCGTGATACAGATACAAATCTTCATGCAAGATCATTTTATGTGATCACAGATCAAAACAATGTTTATAAGTGTTTGAGTAATAACAAAGGTGCCGCTTCTACAGTTCGTCCAACAGGCTTCTCAACATCCGCATTTACAACTTCTGATGGTTATCATTGGAAGTACATGTATACAATTAGCTTAGGTCAAGCTGATAAATTCATGACAGCATCATATATGCCTGTACGAACCCTAGCAAATACAGACGCATCAACTGAAGGCGATAGACAAATACTTGTTCAAGGCGCGGCTTCAAATGGTGCGATTGAAGTTATTGAAACGGTAAACGTTGGTAGTGGATATCAACAATTAGCTAACGCTGTTCCCGAATCAGCAACTTCTACAACGGTTACGTTATCAACTGCTTCTGGAGATACAGCTTCTCCTGTAGACAATTTTTATAATGGGCAAAGTGTTTATGTTATAAGCGGAACAGGAGCAGGCCAACTTAGACGAGTTATTGATTATACTGGTGCTACAAAAACACTAACTGTTAATACAGCATTTGCAACATTGCCCAATACAGATACTACAATGATAGTATCACCCACCGTAACTATTATTGGTGATGGGTTAAATGCAAAAGCATATTCAAAGGTAGAAACGCTTACTGGTGGTATAGCGAATGTGTTCATGATAACAACTGGTACTGGTTATCAAAGAGCGAAAGCACTTATCACTTCAAACTCAATTCATGGTACTGGAGCAACAGCTAATGTTGTTCTTTCTCCAGCAGGCGGCCACGGAAAAGATCCTATAAGAGAGCTTGGTGGAGATAAGCTAATACTTAATGCACAGTTTGTGGGTAGTCTTGGAACTTCTTCAACTGGAAAGGGTCATATTCCAGCAAACACAGATTTCCGATCTATCAGTCTTTTGAAAGATCCTATATTAAAAGTTGATGAAGATAATGATACAATTTCAACAGAAAAGATAGCCAACACTTCAAATAGTCCAGTAAATCTTCGTCTATCTACAGAACTAACTATCTCCTATAAGAGTATGTCAGGAAGCACTCCTGTAAACGCTTTAGCAGCAGGAGATACTATCACTCATGAACGTGCAAGACTAGCAGCAGAATTAGGGACACTTCAATTTGTAACAGAATTAAGCCCTGCAACAAGACTAGTACAGGCAATGAACAATGCTGTTTTAGGTGCTAATGCAGATATCATTTATATTCGAGATGATGAAGTACAATCTGATGCATCTTTCTTTACAATGTATATAAATAATGTAGATAGCTATGCTGATATAGTTCCATTTACAAAAGATGATATACTTTTGAAAAGAGGAAGCGAAGTACAAGTAGCAACAGTTTCTACAATTAATGGTCCAGAAGCAAATACATTTTCTGGACAGTTCTTGCACACAGAGAATATCTCTAAAGTAACGAGGGCTACAGATCAGACTGAAGATATTAAAATAATTTTAGACTTCTAAGGGTAATTATTCATGCCAATCGAAACAAATCTTAATCAAAGTCCTTTCTTTGACGATTTTAATGAAAGTAAAAACTTTCATCGTGTACTCTTTCGTCCAGGATATGCTGTTCAAGCAAGAGAGTTGACACAGCTTCAAACAATCTTACAGAATCAGATTGAGCGTGGATTTAATGAAGTCATCAAAGATGGCACCATTGTTACTGGTGTTCAAATTATTGTTGATGAAGTTGGTTATGTGAAACTGCGCGATAAAGACGCAAACAATCGTTCTATTACAACTACAGATTTCTATACTGCTGGCGCACTTACTAATGCGATTGCAGTAGGAACAACTACAGGAATTACGGGTCAAATTATTGCTGTAGAAGATGGTTCAGAAGCGGCTGCGGCCACTGGCGGCAACTTTACGCTTTTTGTGAACTATATGGATTCTGGAACAGATAACGCTACTAAAACTTTTGCTGATAATGAAATAGTAACAGTACGTTTGCGTAATACTTCAGGAACTGCGGCTGGTGATTTTGTTGTGGCCGCAAATACAGTTACTACAAGTTCTACAGGTAAAGGCTTTAGCTGTATTGTTGGTGACGGTGTTGTTTATAATAAAGGACACTTTATTCGTGTAGGTAGTCAGCGTCATATTGTATCAAAATATAGCACTACACCCACAAGACTTCTAGGATTTGAAACCGCAGAATCTACTGTAAATTCTAATGAAGACGCTTCTTTGTTAGATAATGCAACAGGCGCAACGAACTATGCAGCCCCAGGCGCAGAGAGATTAAAACTATTACCAACGCTTACTTCTCGCGTAAAAACTACTGCTAACACGGGAACGTTCTTTCCTATTGCCACTATTGAAGAAGGCAAAATTATTAAAGAAGTAAAAGAAACTCAATTAGCAGAACTTGGCAAATATATTTCTGATAGAATATATGAAACAAATGGCGATTATGTCACAAAACCTTTCAATCTAAGAATTAGAGAACATTTAAGGTCGGCTAATAATCTTGGTCGATATAATGCTGGAAGTACACCAGCAGGAGACGCTAATAAGCTGGTTGTAGAAATTGAACCTGGTGTTGGTTATGTTCGAGGTAATAGAATCGCAACTGGCCCAGGAACTATCTTTCGGACGTTTGATAAAGCTACAGATTATGAAACTAAAGATGCAAGAACTCTTTCACAGTCTTACGGTAACTATGTAATCGTTGAAGAGTGTGTTGGTCGTTTTGACTTTCGTTCATTACAAACAGTTGATCTTAGGTCTTCGCCAGCTAACGCAATCACCTCACGGACTTGGGGAGCAACATCTGCTCCTGGTTCTAGTGTGGGTAGTGCAAAAGTGCGAGGTTTTGAATATCATTCTGGTATATCTGGTGCTCCTCCAGGTTTGGTAACAACGGGTAATGTTGCTGGAGCCAAGTATCGTGTATATCTATTTGATATTAAAATGAATGACACTAAAGCTTTTTCTACCGATGTAAAATCATTATACGTCAATTGGGGATCTGGACCTGATGCGCTTGCTGATATTGTTTTAGAAGATAGCAGAGCGGTTCTTCAAGAGACTAATAAAAATAGCTTGTTGTGGCAATTTGCACAAGGAGGAACTAAGACATTAAAAGATGCAGCAGACGCAGTTGATACTCAATGGGTAACACGCAAATCTTCAACAATAACATTTAATGCTGATGAAAATAGACAAGGAACTGTTACCCTTGCAAATACTGCTACTGGTGGAACTGAAGTATTTTCAGATAGCGTAACTACTGCCGCAGATAGAAAGAAGTTTATTGTAAAAACTAATGCAGCCGTTACTACAGATAATTTAACTGGAACTGTTGCTGTTAGTGGAAATACTGTTACGGGAACAGGTACCGACTTCAAAGACAGCGTGGCCAATGGTTATAAAGTAGGCGATATAATTAAAGTGGGTGCTAATACAGGTATAATTTCAGAAATTACGTCTGATACTGTGCTGAAAACTTTAACTGCTTCTCTAGGTAGTCCTGGTCCCGGAGATGCTCACGCTAGACATTATCCTATAGGTCATATCTTTAACTTTTCTGGTGATGGTGGCGGCAGTGCAGATGCTTCTTCTACATCAAGAACTATTGATATTGGCGGAGCTAATGTTGCATCGTCTTGGTCTGGTGACGTATTCTATAATGTATCTAGAAGTTCGGCTGTACAAGAAGCTAAAGCAATTAACAAAAACAAATATGTACACATTAACATTGGTGCTTTAGCAGGAGCAAACGGCGGTAATACTGGGCCCTGGTCATTAGGTGTTCCTGATGCAATGAAACTTCGTAAAGTATGGAAAGGCTCTAATACTGGTGTTACGGCTGCGAATGGTGAAGATGTAACTAGACATTTCACTTTAGATACTGGAGCAACTGATTCGTTTTATGGCACTTCAAAAATTAGAAAGCTAACTACGAGTTCATTAGTAACTACTGCTCCTTTTGGACTTCTTGTAGAGTTTGACCACTTTACTACGGCCACTTCTTCTGGTATTGGCTTCTTTAGTGTAGATTCATATCCAATTGATGATGTATTATCATCTAATACTACAGCTATTATGACGAAAGATATTCCTGTACATGTTTCTCCTTCTACGGGTGAAAAAATTGATTTACGGAATACTGTTGATTTTAGACCTCGTCTTGCTAATACGTGTGCGCCTACTGCTACCGCAACTGCGGCTGGTTCGCCTACTAATCCGGCATCATTAACAACCATAACAAGTAGCGCACAATTTGGTTCTTATGTTCCTTCTCCTGATGAGAATTTCCAATGTGATGTTCAATATTATCTACCTCGTAAAGATAATGTGATTTTAACTGCACACGGTGATGTACAAATCATAAAAGGTATAGCAGATAAAAGTCCTAGAACTCCATTTGAAACAAATGAATCTATGATTTTAGGAACTATGCGAATACCTGTTTATCCTTCACTATCTTCACATGTAGCAAAAGCAACCAATCGTAGAGATTATGAAGTTCGTCTAGACCTTAAAGATAATCGTCGCTTTACGATGAAAGATTTACGTGCAGTAAATACGAGAGTTAAACATCTTGAATATTATAGTTCGCTTAATGCTCTTGAAGCTTCGTCTAAAAATAAACAGATTTTCAATTCTTCAGGTGCAGACCGCTTTAAGAACGGCTTCTTTGTAGATAACTTCGATGGTCATAATAATGCTGACCAAAATTCTGAAGGATATCGTGCAGCAATTGACATTAATAAATCGCAATTAAGGCCAGTATTTAAGAGAAAAGATATTGGACTAAGAAAGTCTACGACACAATCTAGTTCAAATATTACACAGACTGGTAATATTATAACTCTTTCGTACACACATTCTTCGTTCATAAATCAGAGTAAAGCAACGAAATTAAGAAATCCAGCACAAGAAACTAGTTTTGTGTGGAATGGTAAAGTTACTCTTAATCCAGAAATTGATAATACGCCTGATGTAACGACTCTTCCTGATGTTCAGGTTGATTTCTCTGGCATGTATGATTCAATTGCGGCTCTAGCGGGCGCAATAACTGATGATAGTGGTGTTGTATATGGTGATTGGAATACAGTTAATACTACAGTAGCCGAAGCGAGAGTTGAGCGAATTGTAGACCAAAACGAAAATGATACAGTAATGAGGACAGATTTAACAACTACGACAACTGAAGAACAAATTAGAGTAAACCAACAATTAGATATAAGCCCATCTAAAAATACATTTGAAATAGGCAACTTTATAGAAAACGTTTCTGTTCGAGATTATATGAGGTCTAGAAACATTAAAGTTACTGCATATGGATTAAGACCTAATACTCGACTATATGGATTCTTTGATGATGAATTAGTTGATGCTTATATAACTCCTGCAAACAGTAGTCATGCTAATACTAATATTGAGGGATCAGCATTAGTTACAGATGCGGCTGGTACTGCATATGCTAATTTCCGTATACCTAATGATGATAATTTGAAGTTCCGTGTCGGAGAACGTAAACTTGAACTAATAGATGTAGCGAATACACAAACACAATCAGCGTTAATTTCTACAAGAGGACACGCAACGTTTGTGAGTACACCTTTAGATATTACTCAAAAGGGAACTTCAATAAACATTACAACTCCAGAAATTTCAACAACGGAAATTATTGAGACACAAACTATTTCTACACAAGAAACG
>VTLG01001260.1_pt1 | contig 15137 bp, 12 predicted proteins | sample 4694571 | NCBI WGS metagenome assembly VTLG01 (sample SAMN12604809, study PRJNA352737) | marine metagenome | biome: ENVO:00000447; feature: ENVO:00000209|ENVO:00000569|ENVO:01000036; material: ENVO:00002151; isolation source: viral sequences binned using virsorter ...
AAGACTTCCTTCCTTTCTCATTAAGTCCACCTTCTTTGTTCTTGCCAGCCTTCTTTGTCCAGGCTGCACCTTCTAAAATTCCGTTATCCTGCTCAATGGCAGACTCAGTGAGTCTTTTAAATTCTTTATAGCTTCTCATACCATGTCAGGGTATACAAATCTATTTAGCGTTTTCCACCGCCCATTTGCTTTAACATTTTCTGTAATTCTGATGTAGAACCAACAAACATAGCGTTATTAGTGACTTTTGAAGGACCTTTTACTTCTTCGTCAAGGTCTTTCATCTTCTTATGTAAGTCTTGTAATTTCTCTGTCATGTCTGCAACGTGCTTCATTGCTGCTACAGCAACTTCATATGCTCTAGGGTGACCACTCTCCTGTGCTACCTCTAAGGCACCTTTAACCGCCTCCTGACCTTGATCTATAAGACTATACAATTCTCCACGAGTGTATTCATAATCTTTTTGCTGATCATCTTCTTTTGATTTTACCTTTGGTAAGTTAGGTTTCTCAACATGTTCTACGTCCATGTTAAGAATTTCTTCCATGTTTTCTTCTAGACTACTCATAAGAATTCTATCCCTTCATTAAATCCAAAGTCATCACCAGCATCTACTAATACATCATCAGCTGCATCAATGACACCATCAGTATTAATATCTGTTTTTGCTTTAGGTGTATATGTTCTAGTTATAGTTCTACGGTTAACTGCTCTATCACCAAGTGTCTCGTGTATGATTGCTTTTTTAATAACATCAGATGTGTTGTAAGGACCGTATAGATAAGTCTTCATTGTAAAGTTTAGGGTGTAGATAATATATCTACGCTCATAGAAACTATCGTCCCATGTATCCTCATAACCGACATTGTTTAAAACTACAGCTATATCACGTTTCTCATTCATATCAGGAATCATATTGAGAGTTACAGAAAATGATGGTTGAAAATATGGCAGTATCTGCTCAGTAATTTGTAGAGCATCGTCCTGTGACTTTGCCATAACACCAAGTTCAAATCCTAGATTATATGGAACAGGAACGTATTGTACTCTTACCTCACCACCATTGCCATCAATGATAGTTTTATATTTTTGAATAGGTGAGGTTTTACGGGTAGGATCATATTCAATACTAGTCATCTCAAAGTACAATCTTGGTAGAGTGATTGCTACTTTTCTAGAACTAGCGTTTTCTTCTAGTCTTACAATAAATTTTTGTTTAGGACCGTATGCTAACGGAACTTTAATTTCTTCTAATACATCACCAGTGCTTGGATCTGTACTCTTCATTGTAATATTATTGAAGAGTGTTCCAAATGCTATGATGTTCTTACGAACTATCTGATTGTAAAAGTGTGATCCTAACATTAGATACTACCTGTAAAATTACCAAATTCGCCAAATGGATTACCCTCTGACCAATCAACTATGTTGTCAGCTGCGTCTTCAATTTGTCTGTTTGCATCGTATTCACTATTAGTATTCTGTAATGTATCAAAGGTAGAAACTACCCAGACAGCATTACTATCATTACCAGTAAGTGATTCATTTGCTGCAAATGTACCAGTTCTATTTTGTACTATTAGTATTCTTGTAGTACTATCCCAAGACTTAACTTCTGCAGTAGTAGCAGTAGTACCACCAGTTACTGTCTCACCAACAGTAAAGTCTCCTGTGCCACCGACACCCATTGTAAGAGATATAGCTGTATCAAACAATACTTCTATTGCATCTATCTCCGCAACACCAGTAGCAAGATCGTCTGAACCAACCTGATATAGTTCTGCGGTAATTGCATAAAATTGTATCTTACCAAATTGGAAGAATGGTTCTTCCTTTCCAACATACTTAATTTCATATAAGTTCTGTGTGAGAGGATAATATAATAAGTCTCCCTCATTAGGTCTCTCAGGAACTGTGAGTTTGGCAGACATACTATGTTCTGCTACTTCTTCATCCCATCTTTTTGTAGACACACGAAAAATTATCTCGTCTGTAATAGTTAAACCAAACTTACTTATAAATTCTGCATTGTCTCCAAAACCCATTACATTCACAAGTAACATTTCTATTTGAAATTGATCTTGATACTTAGTGTATCTAACCTCATCCAATGTGCTATCTGCTAGGACTGTTTTGGGTAGATAGTATATGTCAGAACCAAAGAGTTTGATTTGCTCATCCACAAGATTCTGAACCAAAGTTTGTTCGCCACTGTGACCTTGGTGATAAGTTGGGAAGTAGGGACTGGTAGGCATTTTATCCGATCATATCCATTGGTGGTATTGCGTACTTGCTAAGAACTTCTGACTCAAGCGTCTCAATTTCTGCAAGTGCGTCTGTGTAGATTTCTCTACCATTAAGTGTAACTCCGCCAGGTAACTGAACATTGTTATACTTAATTAAGTTCATACCCCACTGTCTCTTCATAAGAGCTGTGGCATATCTTTTCACAAAAACGTCATTGTTCATCTGTGTAGCTTCCGTAGGATCAATAAGACGATGACATTCAATAAGAACATTAGTTCCTTCTTTTAAAAAGTCTTTATCTATATCAAGGTATAGACGATCATTACGTGCTGTAAATCTAAACTGCTGGAAAGATCCATTGTTTAGAACCATATCTAGAGTTTCTAGATACTGTTTATTCATATAGTAGTTAAGGATATCTAGCGATCCAAATGCATATAGATCATTCAAGAACAACTGAAACTCAACACCAAAGAGATTAGAACGGATTGAGTTACTGACAAGACCAAATACTCTAGTAATACCAACTACATGATCAGGAATTGGAATAAAGTTTGTTGCTTCTAACCAAGTTCCAGTAGCATTTGGTGTTACATTAGTATCAGTAACTGTCTTAGTAACTGTTGCTGCGAAACGAGTTTTATCGTCAGCACTGATTTCGTGATACAAATAAGCACGTTCCATACCATTGTAACAGTTCTCTTGGAAGAACTGAAACGTGTCGTCTATTACGTTATTAACCTGTTCATCATCAATATTAACTTGCAACACAGGTTCACCAAGTTGCCTCTTGCAATATGTGATGAGTTCAGTTCTAGAACTTGGAGATGCCATTATACACAAAAATCCCTTCTTACCTATTTAGTAAGAAGGAATCTGGTATTTATTCAGCAGGAGCTTCTGGTGCTGGTGCATCAGTCTCTTCTGGTTTTTCTTCTAGCAAGTTTATGGTTTCTAAACCACCTTGTAGTTTAATTTTATATTCTTTTGCTTTAACTAAATTTTCTTCTAATTCACGAATTTGTGTGTCAGTCTTAGCAATTTGCTCTTCAAAATTTTTCTTTAGTGTTACGGGATCCATAGTAATCAAAAACGAATGATACGGTATTATTTATGCTAAGGTCTAGCAGCGTTTAAACGAATATTCTCTCGGATATCGTTTAGTGGATTGACATCTTCTAGATATCTATCGTACCTTAAATAAGGCACAAAAGAATCAAAATCTGGTAAAGATGTTTTTCCATCAATTAAATCATTAGCACACTTTGCTAGTTTTACAGCATGACTAGAAATTTTTGCATCTGTATGAGTTATAAATTTCTCTGCTTCAGCAATATATGATTTGATTTGATCTTTAGCACCAGATCCAAAATCTACTAGAGGAATATCTTCTTCAAATTGTACATTCTTACTATTAAAGTCTTCTGTCATAAACTCATCATACCATGCTGGTTTTTTAATTTCTGACTTAACTTTAGCAATAGTATTATAGAATGCACCACCTTTTCCAGCAACAATTCCAGCGTCCATATCTTTCCAAAGATTATCTAGCTGCTCCTCAACACCAGGATACATAGCAGATCTTGCATCTTTATACCTAAAAATCTCTTTGTTTTTCTTGTCAATCCAAGCGTTGAACTCAGACCTCTTTTTTGGAAAATCCATGTTAAATTTACTCTCCGTTTTCTTTTATAGTGAAGGAATACTTGCCGTTGTTTACAGTTTGGGGAAGATAGTTCATAGAAATAGATGTTCTATCACCCATAAAATTGGTAATTCCGTAATAACCATGAAGCATTTCGGATGACCATAATAGAAGATCGCCAGTAGATGGATACAGCGTTTCTAAATTTCTCTTATATTTATTTAGCTGATCATCTTCATGTTCACTTTTAGTTCTATGTGATATTCTTGGATATAATTCAACGTGAGGACGATAAAATTCAATACCAGAATGTACCCACTCACTTCTATAAACATAAAATGTTCCAGAAACAAGTGAATTGTGATGATTATGCTTCAATTGACCAGTTCTTTCACCTGCAACATTCATCCAAGAATCTGTTGTAATGATTGGAATATCATTATCAATGATATAATCTAAAACCTCTGTCATAAAATGACGAGCACATTCCTCACTCCATAGTTTAAATTCTTTAAACTCAGGGACTGTATGTAAAATAGAAGTTGCTGCATTATTATAGTAATGCTTCAAAGAAGGATCGGCGTTATTTTCATTATAATTACTATCGCCAGGACCTATCTTTTCAACAATTTCTTTACAGATTTCATGTATCTCTAAAGTTTTTTCATCATCATAATGATATCTTGTAACAACCTGAGGAAACAATTCAAAATTTTCAAATTTCATTTTAAGTCAATCCATCCTGTAATAATCATTTTTTCTTTAGTAGTGTCAACCTTACCTCTATGGGTATGAGTCCAATCACTTGGCCAGATTAAAGTTTTTCCTTTCTCTGCAGGAATATATTTATCTTGGTATATAAATTCAGTTCCTCCATCTGGATTATCTGTAAGGAACGTCATCCAAACTAGATGTCTGTAAAGATATTCTTTATCTATACCACGTTCTGAATGCCAAACTTTGAATCCACCACCAACTGGATATTTTTGTATGTTAAAAATAGAGTGCATAGTGGAATCCATACATGCAAATGCATATTCATTAAAATATTTTACCACAATTTTATCCAAACAAGCAAAATATTTACTTAACTTTGGTTCTTTATGAATTAAAAGATAATGAACTGACATGTCAGTAGATACTTTTTTATCAGGTCCTGTGTGATCTCCTTGATCTCCATAAGAACCAGGATACTTTTTTAAGTAATTACATTCTTCGTAATATGTAATTATATCATCACATAAAGATTCTGGAACAGTATCTTCCATAATAAAATCATCTCGCTTTCCAAAATGACCGCGATCAACCCATTGTGGATCTAACAGTGTTTCCATGAATTCATTATTCATCAGTATCTGCTAAACGTATAAAACATTGTAGCGACAATCTAGGTGAACTGTCAACAGTTGTGTTGTTTATCTTATGAAGAATACCATTAGATCCTCCTTTATTAACAACAAGTCTATTTGGATTTGGATAAAAGAAATTACCAACAGAGTTTTTCATAATTAAATTATGAAGCTCACTATTATCAAAAACTCCCCATTTTATTTTTTGTTTGTCTTCAATAATATAATTATTTGCCTCTACAGTAACAAACTCTCCACCCCACTCAGGAGACCAATGATTATGACAATAAAATGTTGCTGCTCCTAAGTAGTGTCTATCATCATGCCAAGACAATCCAGCTCCAGCACCGTAACAGTAAGGAGTCATATGTACTATTAGTTTTTGATCTGTGTCAAATAAATTAGACTCTGGTATAATTTTGTTTACTTGATTAATAAAGGGGATAAGGCAAGTGTTATCTCCTCTATACTCTGGAGTTTCTCCCAACAACCAGAAAAAATTATTACCTCTTAAAATTCTTCCTTTTGACAAATCCCAGACTTTATTCCACTCTCCAACTGGATGTCTAAAGGTAAACGGGTGTCCGTTAATGAAGTCAAATATATTTTTAAATTCTTCTTCTGTAATTACGTCATCATATACTTTGGTGTTAGCACCATCAAAAGACAAATTCATAAAGTAGTCATTCAATCATAAGTATTTATGGCTTGGCATTTGTGGATAAAATATACCTACTTCCTATGGGATATCTACCACCATCGTTAAATCCCATATCACTTCTTACACTACCTACACCAGGTCTATAACTACCATAAATTCTTTGGAATCCATAACTACTATAGTCTCCGTTTGGTTCGTTATGAGTGCTGTTTCTCATCCACCATTTACCACCACTTAATACTCTCCAGTCATCACAATTACTACCACCATAATCATAACTTCTCATAATACAACCAGTGTATCTTCCACCACCTGTTGACTTATAAACGTGTCCAATTCCTTCCCAATAAGAAGAAAAGTTACTTGAATCATAATCATTTACAGCTCTAGTAGCACCTCTCCAACAACCAATGGATCTTCCTTCCCATAGTTCTAATCCTAGAGCAACTCCTGCATGATTACTATCAATTCTATTGACACTAGAACCTCCAGAAATTGGTAGATAATCATACCCACCACCATCTTCAGAAAAATCTACCCACATTTGCAATGCCGATCCCATTTTTTCACTTTTAATCCAATATCTTCCATTACTAAAATTAGGAAAATCTTTATGTAATGTTACACCGTCTTCTGCAGCTGCATCTTCTGAAGACCCATCAGCAGCTACTGCTCCACTAGATGTCCAACCATTTTCACCATAAAACTCAACCAAACCTATTTCAGTATTGAATCCAAACATACCTGTAACACCAGAAGGTCTATTTGAGTTTGTCCAATTAGGAATTTTCAAAAGTCCTCTAATATCAAAAAGTTGACCATAAGGAATTTTGATTGTACTGCCACTTGCAGCTTGTAATGTTGAGAAACTTAATGTTGACATTTATCTAAGGTATATTTTTGAGTGTGAAATATAAAAAGCTTCGTCACTTCGTGACTGGTTTAAGTCTGTCCTATGATAGACTCTTACTGATGATGCATCATGTGGTTGCCAATTCGTATCCACTTCAACATAACCGTTTGTTCTTTGGTTATTACCATTCCATGGTTCATAAGAATATGGAACATTACTATAAAATTTAATTTTTGCACCATATGATGCATTTACATTTTTGATGAAATCATCATTCCAAATCTTTCTCCAATTTAGATAGGATCTTGTACCACTTCCAGAAGCTCCTGTACTCATATAAATCTCATTGTATTCATTATCCCATGAGTCAACCATATGAATATAACATCTATATCTAATTTCAGTATGAGCAGGAAGAGATCCTAAAGTTAATTCGTAAGTTCTACCACTTCCACCCCATTCATGAACATGACAATTGCCGAAGTTGGCAAGTGTTGTCATATTATAAGTTCCTGTATAGTTCCAGTTACTGGTATATGATCTTACATCAGTTCCTTCATCATAGTATAAAGGATCTGCAGGTGTACCACCAGACGCTGACCAATCATTTCCATTATATACCTCAATTGATTGAGAATCTAGGTTGTATCCAATATATCCAGTTTGTGGATTTGATGGTCTGTTGTCATCACCCCAAGTTGGTAACTTAAGACCATTGGCATCAGTCATATCAAGTCTAGTAGACCCATTGACATCAATATATGTTGATCTTCCTTTTAAATTTGTTACTTTTAATGTACTCATTTTACCCAAATCTCCATTCTAGCTGATCTGTTAATACCAGTGGTTCCTTGACAACAGTAGATAGTATCTCCTGCACTATAGTTGTTACGTCCACCACCAATACCACTAACAACGTCATTGGAACCTTGGTTACCCTCGTTGTTCCAACCAAATCCCCAACGAACTCTACCGTTGTTAGATCCATTGTAGTTGAATCCGTACCATTGGAATCCATTTTGGTTTGAGAAACCAGATCCCTGCCACATGTTTTCACCACGGGGATTACTTGATAACTGTTGTGAGTTTTGAAATCTAGCTAAAGCTGTACTATTTTGTCCACCTTGTAACCAACTCCATCCACTACCATATCCACTAGTTTGACCGCCATTATTCATATCTGGAAAAATTGCCAAGAATGAACTTGCGGAAAAGTAATTAAAAACATCATACTTAGCATCAGCGTCAGATCTACTCATGTCATTCTCATTTGTGACATTTGCTGATGACCAATAACTACTATCATATCCAAATGTACTTCCTCTAGTTGCTTTCATAGCAAGCATCCATCCACCACCACCAGCAAATGAAGGACTTAAAGCACAGTAAGTTTTTTTAGCTCCAACACTAGGAATATTAATCCAATATCCACCATCAGTTGTAACACCAGCAGCAATAATCTCAGCAGGAGAATTTGCAGGACTATCTGCTGATGCACCTGGCACACCTCCAGAAGCAGCAGAATCAATATCGCCAGGTGTCATTAAGAATGCTTCATCTTCACCTTGTACATATGAGAGAGATCCAAATCCACCTTCAATTAAAGCTTGACTCTTATTTTCTTTTACTGGAAGAATTAATTGTTGATTTATCCTCAGGACAGAATCTTTATCAAGATTTAATTGCCCTCCATGTCCCTCAACTTGATTTGTGTTAACAGTGCTCATACTATGCTCCAGCTGGATCCACTTGGAATGGTAATTGTTCTACCGTTATTTATAGTGATAGGACCTGACGACATAGCGTTTTTACTATTTGGAATTGATAGTGATTGATCAAGAGTTGTTCTATTTAATCTAATGATACTGTATGTATCCGCCCATAATTGATCATCATTAGCATACATGTATTCGGTTACTTCAACACTACCTTGAACCTCTAGTGCTCTATCTGGATTCTTTGCACTTGAGAATCCAATACCAACTCTAGATGCTCTATAAATGTCATTTCCGTTTGGTGATTCAGTCCATCTAGATGTTACGAACTCAGCATTGTTTTGGAATAACTGACCATTAAGGTTCATATCACCTTGAACATTCAAGATATAATTTCTACCAACGTTAGGTGAAACAGTGGTGTCTGTACCAGAGGTACTATTTGTATTAATACCAACTCTATTAGTACTACCTGCCATTGACATAATAGGAGTACTATTCCAGTTAGTACTACCATTAGTTCCAGATGAGTAGATATTTAATATGTCAGCACCACCACCAATGTTAGATCCAATTCTGAATCCTCTACCACCACCGCCACCAGTTCCACCACCTCTAAGCTGGATATCTGCCTCTGTGTTTCCAGATCCTTTTGCAATTCTTACACTGCTAAGTGCATGTGTAATATCACTGTACATGTTCTGCCATCTTGTAGCATCAGTACCTAAATCTTGATCGCTATCCTGACCAGGAACAAGATTTCCATCGCTACTAATAACCAACCTTGTAGCAGAACTAGAACCACCTGTTCTGGTTCTGAAAATCATTTCACCAACATTAGAACCTGTTCTATGTGCTGTAATACCCCATTGAGCAGCTGCTGATGAACCATGTTGTAAGATTAGACCACCTTCACCGTTGTTATTACGGTTGAATACACTTGATTGATAAATTGATTGTTGTGAAGATAACGCTGATCCTGTTGTATAATTTGTACCTGAGTTTGTGTAAACGTTAAACTTAACGTTGTTATTATTACCTGTTTGACCAACGTTAACTATATTATCAGTAGCGTTAACATAGAAAGTTCCAGAATCAACTGTAAGGTGAGAACCAATTGTTGCTGTAGCACCAACTGATAAATCACCAGATCCTTGAATGTTTAAGTTATTATTACCAGTAATTGTTAAACTACCAGTCATTGTATCACCAGTCTTCAATACGTTGAGTGAAGCAGCACCTGTTAAGTTTGCGGTAATTGTACCAGCAGAGAAGTTACCAGATGCATCACGTTGTACAGCAGATTTAAGTGATCCTGTAGAACCTACATTTGAAGTGTTAAAGGCAACATTACCTGCGTTCCAGATGATATTATTGTTAACTTTAAGTTCATTTTCATTTACAACTTTAAATTCAAGACTACCAGATCCTTGAGTTGCATTACCACCATCAGCAATAATAGCAGAGTTGTAAGTAGGATTGTTATTTCCATCCTTTGCTTGTTGCTGTGATGAGTTAAACCAGATGTATGGATTTGTAGCAAAGTTGCCATCATATCTACCAAGTCTTATAAAACCATTTCCATTGTTATTTCCAAGTTCTGCAAATTGTGTAGTATTGCTATCAAAAATTTCATAGTTTTCAAAGTTTCTTTCATCACCAGCAACACCTAAGAATACAGCAGATTCAAGGTTACCACCAGAAGCAAGTCTACCAATAAGCATTGTGTAGCTGTTAGCAGAATCATTCTGATCATTTAATTGTTGTACATTATCAATAAAGAAGTCACCAATATCTTGTTTGTTAACATTGTAGATGTTAATTTGAGAACCTGGTTCAAAGTCTCCACCAACACCAACGTTAAGAACTTGTCTTACTAGAATTCTGTAAGCAACATCAGTTCCAGAGTAAGATTTAACTTCAATCTTGTTTCTAAATTTAGTCTCACTTCTCCATGTTGGGAGTCTTGTATCAAATATTGTATTCTTCTTAATGTTCCAACCATCTTGATACCACTCACCCTCTTTGTTATCAAGTTTGTCAGCGTCTAAGCCTGAGTCTATACCTTGGTTACCTGAGTTCCAGACCTCATACCAAGATCCATATGTGGTTACTCCATCTCCAGAACCACGAAGATACATTCTATCGTCATTACCAAATGCTAATTGTCTTACACCACCAAATGTAGCATCAATACCAGACTCACCATTACGAAGAGTCATGACCAAATGCTTGGCAGAGTTGGCATTTCCAGTATCAACACTTGGGAATGCTGTCAATAGACCATTAGAACTATTGAATACTGTTTGAAGAGTTAAACCTTGAACAGAATCACTTGGTGCTGGATTAGAAGTTGGGTTGTTAATACCAGTATCAACACGAAGTGTGTTAGTAGATCTACCAGTAATGTCAATACTGTATGTTCCACTAGCAAGTTTGTCTGGTACAATACTACTATCAACGAAGAACGCACCGTTTAGATAGTATTCACCTTGCTGACCATCTAACAAGTCAGCGTCAAGTCCACTGTCAGGACCTGTTTTAATAGTAATAGAACCGTTTCCTTCTTGTCCAATATTAAACTGAGATTTTCTAAATCTTGAAACACCAATAGTTCCAAACTCATCAGCAGAAATTGTTAGATCAGAAACTCTTTGAATATCAACAGCAACGTTAGCAAACTGTTTATTTACAGTGCTGACTTTTCCAAGAAGCACTAAGTTAGATCCAGCACCAATAGCTGCTGGATTTGGAGTAACTTGGAAGTCTGATGTATAACCAGATCCAGCATTAGTTACAGTAGCGTCAGTAACCTCACCACCAGAAATGATAAGGTTTGCTCTTAAATCAACTCCAGCTCCACCATCAAGAGAGATATCAAAATATTGTCCATCAGTGTATCCTGAGCCAGGATTAGCGATGACAACACTATCAATAAATCCACCAACAGTATTAGAAGAATCAAATGTTAGAGGAGAAGTTCCTCTCTCAAATTCAATTACAGTTCCTGCAGCAATTGTTGCATTAACTGGATTGTTAAGAGAAACTGTTGTTAATCCACCAACAGTCGTGACACCATTAATATTAGTATTTGCTTGAATACCAGCTGTCGCTGAAACTACAGTGTGACCAATTAAAGCATCTGAATTAGTTGTAAATATTAGTGAGTTAGCACCATTTGATGCTTGAGAGTAAAGTCTTGCAAAGTATCTTGTTTCTGCACCCTTGATAGATTGAACAGCAGGAGCATAGTTTTGATCACCACGTAAGAATGTGAATGAGTTTGCAGAACCACCTGTTGCTAATCTATCTGTTTCAATAACACCAGATGTAATATCTGATGCAGCAATCTGGTTGGTTGATAAGGATACCCAGTTATTATTGTTAGTAGAAGATGTGTTGACAACTCTATTAATGTTTACAGTATTTGCAGGTGAATCACTGTCACTAAATGTGTCAGTATCAAGCATCTTGATCTGGTTAACAATATCACCATACAATCTGCTTTCAATTAATATGTTACCTTGTGCCTGTGTTCCTGCGCCAGGAGGTGCAGCAAAACTTACAGATGGTTGTGTTGTATAACCTTTACCACCAAATAGTCCTGCATTTTCTGTAATTGTAACTGTAACAACTTCACCGTTTGCAATGGTACAAACTGCAGTTGCAGAAACTGCTCCAGCTGATGGATTACCACCAGAAATTGTTACGGTAGGAGCAACAGTATATCCAGAACCACCGTTTGTAATATTGATTCTTTGAACTACACCTTGTCTGTATTCAGTAGCTTGAATTCTACCTGTAGAAGGAGTACCAGTATATACATCGTTGATATTGAATACTAAAGTAGGATCTACTGTAAATCCTAAGAATAAACTTTCTAAGTCATTGTTCAAGATGAATGACTGTGATGTATCCTGTTGGATTGCAATATCACCAGCAAGTGCACCTTCAATTTTTAATCTATCTGCTTGAGTTGGAACAGTAAAGACTTGGAAAGGTCTAAGTGCAGGAATCTGGTCAATAGATATCTTACCAGAGTCAGTCAATTCAACCAGTGCTCTAGGAACTGCGTTAGTAGAGTATGGTTTGTTAATGTAAGGACCTAAGTTGTTAGTGATATAGTCTTTAACTGCTTTCTGTGTAGGTAGTTTAGAGTCACTAGCGTTAGCACCACCCAATGTGTTAGATGCGTCAAATCCAGTAACAACAACGTCACCACCTTTCAACTTCAAGAATTCAACTTCAGAAATTGTAACCGTACCAGTAAAGGTAATGTTACCAGTTCTGTTCTCAATTCTAGCAAACGTACCAACCTTGAAGTCTCCAAGTTCGTCAGTACCAGAAACATATACACGACCATATAGTTCAGAAACCTGTTCGTATGCCTCAATCTTAGTACCACCGTTTTCAGGTAGTGCAAGATAGTTTGTACCTGATCCAGCAAATTCCCAAGTGTGTGATGAGGAGTTAACGATAGATGGTCTATGTAACTTAATAGTTGCGTTAGCTGAAGCAGCTGGTGTAAGTGCTTGTTGTAGAGCTGTTAAACCTTGAATCTGAGCACCATCGCTTTCTCTAACTAGAGTTAGACCATTACCAATACCATCATCAAGTGTAATAGTTGCAGAGAAAGGAGGTCCTACAGTAACTGCACTTACAGCATCAATAAAGAATTCTTTGTCTGGATCTAGATTTCTATATCCGTCAACTTTTACAATATAGTGCTCAAGTGGTTCTCTACCAATACCACCAATTGTCATGGTGGTTCTTCCAGTTGGAGTTTGAGAAACAACATTAACAGTCGCTTGGTCAAACTCGTAACACTCTCTTCTAAATCCAACACCTCTTAGTGCAAATGTACCAAAGTTAGTAGCAGAGTTAGTAATAGATGCATAACCACCAGACTCGCAAAGAACACCATCTTGACAGAAGATAACAAACACAGAAACTAACTGTGTGTAACCATCTTCAATAACTTTATATCCAGTACCACCAAACGACACAATCGTGAACGCAGCAGCAACCATTGACTTACCCTGATTAGGGAATGATGCACTTCCATCTGGTTCAAGACCAGGAAATGGGCAGTTAGGTTGTTTAACTTTAGATCCATCAACTAAAGCACCGCCACCACCTCTGAAGGAAATAACAGATGCGTTTTGTGTATATGGTGAAGCTTCAATAATTGGGAAGTCATCAAAGTCACCACGGATTGCCATTCTATTATTGTTGAAATCATATATGTAACTGGTAGGATAATTGATAATAGCAGCAGTATCATATAGAGTTCCAAAAGTTTGAGTAGTAGCACCAGGAACAGTTGTTCCATCTAGAATGTCCTCAAACAATTCTAATGCTGTGTCAATAGTAGATTCTACACCTGCACAGATAGCATTAGCAGCTGCACTGGTTGAAGCATAAGCACTTATAGAATCTGCATCTGCTCTCTTAAATGCATGAGTAGTTTGTGGAGAATGTGATACTGAATTGTTTGATGCAGATACAAATGTATGTGGAGTCTGTGGTAAGAACTTAACACCATTTAAAAGACCACTTACAAATGTATGTGTGGTTGTGTTAGATGATGTACCAACGTTGACTGTTAGTGTTCCTGTCTGTCTCTTAAGACCATTTGATGTTGCAGTAACAAAGGCATGTGTTCCTCCATCTGTATTAACACCAACATTAACTTCAAATGTATCATTAGTTTTGTTAGAAATCTGTAACCATCTATTACTAGCACGGTCTGTAGAACGTGGATATGTATGGTTAGTTGCATTATTATCTAAGTCACATGTAAATGTTAATGAGTCATCATCAAATTTAACATAATCACCATCATTAAATCCATGACCAGCACTGGTAACTACCATCACACCAGTGCTACCTGTGTATACTGCGTTTGAAACTGTATGCTGTGATTCACCTACAGCTGTTACAGATAGAGATGATCCAGATGCAGGGTCAGTAGAACGAGGATATGCATGAGTTGTTTGATTATTATCTTGTAAACATGTAAATGTTACAGCACCATCTTCTAATACAATATTTCTTCCTACACCAATACCATGCTGACCTACACTAAGAACTAAATCTCCAGTAGTAGGATTATATGTTGTACCTGTTACAGCAGTTAGTAATTTATTTGCACCTGCAGCACCTACATTAACTGAAATTGAAGTTGCTGATTTTCCTACAATTGGAATTGATCTTTCAGCAGCATAATCTGTAGATGCACGAGGATAAGTCTTCTGACTTTGGTTACCATCCATCCCACATGTAAATGTGAGTGAGTCACTAGCAATAACAACACCCTCTCCAACATCTAGAGTATGACTACCAATCTCCAACACCATTATACCTGTTGCAGGATCATAAGTTGCAGCAGTTGGTGTAAACTGAACGTTAGCACCTGAAGTACCTACATTAACAGTTACTGTATTAGTTGTTGTTCCAGCAACTGGAAGATTATTTCCGTATGCAGGTTGACCATCTTTTGGATACTTATGCTCTGTAATATCACCATCCATATCACAGGTAAACACCAATGATTCTGGTTGGAAACGAACTGAATTAGATGTTGTTAAATTATGTGCAGTTGCAGTAGTAAATGTAAGATTACCATTTGATGGATCGTAAGTAGCATTGGTTGGAGTTAATATG
>VTLG01004701.1_pt1 | contig 15126 bp, 22 predicted proteins | sample 4694571 | NCBI WGS metagenome assembly VTLG01 (sample SAMN12604809, study PRJNA352737) | marine metagenome | biome: ENVO:00000447; feature: ENVO:00000209|ENVO:00000569|ENVO:01000036; material: ENVO:00002151; isolation source: viral sequences binned using virsorter ...
ACACGGGAAAATCTCCCCGAAAGCATTTTTTAAAGGGGTTTAACATAAAACAGCAGGTGAAAGGGTGTTTTTTACCGTAATGTCGGGTTATTCTTACAAATATCGCGAAGCCCGTAAGGTACTCCTATCCGGTAACCCTTTATGTGCTTATTGCCGTGTTACGGTGGCTGACACCGCTGACCATGTGCCACCGCTTAGTTCAGCGCCTTCCCCCGATTTATGGGATGGTGACCTGGTGCCGTGTTGTAAATCCTGTAATAGCCGTATGGGTGCTAATATCACGAATGACAGGCGAAGAAAGCATAAGAGGTCTAGGGAATGGTAGAACAATCACATGGCAGGCATAGAGAAGCAGCGGAGATAGTCCTAGCGACTGTACCGCAGGCTAACGCTAGCCTATGCACGACGTTACGGGGTATAGCAGACGCGTGGGACAATGTTGAGAATGGCACATACGACCCGAAACTCATTACTGGTATTTCAGTCCAGTTGTTTAAATGTTTGGACCGTTTAGGCATCGAATCAGACCACGATGTCTGGGAAGACTTATCTAGGGAATTAACGCGGTAATGTCTTTTTTGTGTGAGTGTTGCGACAATGTAGCGACTAGGTGGGCGTTGTGCGAGTGGTGCTACTCGTATTTAAATCATCCTAGTTATCAGAATAGTTTGAAGGGGGATGATGAAACCGGCACGGTGGGCGACTGAACGCAACCCAGACCGGCTAACGCACGGACCGCAACTAGCGAAAGTAGCGGAACAATTAGGCTTTAAGTTATTTGAATGGCAGCAGCAAGTCGCCGACGTAGCGCTAGAACTAGACGCAGAAGGAAATTATTTTTATCGAACTTGCGGTATCACAATCGGCAGACAAAATGGTAAAACAGCGCTGGCAGCGATGAGGGCAGCGTTAGAACTCTTAAAACCCAACACGGTCACAATTTTTACAGCCCAGGATCGAAACGCAGCACGCCACAAATTTGACGAACACGTAGAACTATTAATGAACACACCTTTTAAGAAACGAATCAAAAAGTATGTGCGGGCGAACGGGCAAGAAGCCCTATATATGAATAACGGCAGTAGCTACCGGATAGTCACCCCAAACGCTCAGGGCGCTAGAGGATTAACCGTAGACCTGGCGATAGTAGATGAAGCGTTAGCCCATGATTTGCGGATAGTGGCAGCCCTGCAGCCAACTATGGCAACACGCAAAAGCGCCCAACTCTGGGTTACTAGCAACGCGGGCGGCCCATACAGTACGATGCTATCGCACTATCGGAAACTAGGGCATGCCGGTAACCCGTCACTGTGCTGGCTTGAATGGGCAGCAGCCGAAGAATGCGACATACACGACGAAAACGTATGGTACGAAGCAATACCCACACTGGGCGAAGAACACGGAGTAACAATAGAAGCAGTACGCGAAGCAGTCCAAACAACAGAACCCAGCATTTTCATGTCAGAATGGCTGAACATTTGGCACACTCTCAAATCCCAAACCGTTATCGAACCAGCGCAATGGGCTGCACTACAAAGAGACAACGTGCAAATGGGATCATATTTCGTTTTTGGTGTGGACGTATCACCTAATAGAGATCACGCCAGTATCGGCAGCGCCGGTTTAAACGGGGCGTTCCAATGCCTAGAGGTAGTTGAGTCACAAAACCGCATCGGATGGTTAAAAGAACGCATATTAGAACTACACGCCAAATGGGGGATGCCGTTCACTATTGACTCAGGCGCAGCAGCAAGTTCTTTAATTGGTGAGCTTGAAGCAGAAGGCGTACACGTCATACCCATAACGATGAGACAGTACGGGCAAGCGTGCGGATCGTTCTACGATGCAGTACAAGAAAAAACTATTAGCCATTTAGGGGACGCTAGATTACAAAACGCCATTGAAGGGGCGACACGTCGTAAACTAGGCGAACAGTGGGCATGGTCACGCAAAACCACCGGCGACGTAGACATAACGCCATTAGTAGCTGTGACGATAGCGAGGTATGCGTTAATTAATAATTTGGCGAACCCAACACCGAAAGTAGCAATACACTAACCATAGGACATTTTATAGTATGATAAAAACCAAATACCTAGCGCTAGCGCTGGAACTTATAGGCATCGCAGGAATCTGCTACGCCGTTTATTTATTCTTCAACCTCGCAGCATGTTTAACAGCGTGCAGCGTGGCGATGCTTCTGATAGGGGCAGCTTTGGAAAATAGCAAATGATTATTAACAGCCTACTGGGGCGACAAAACCGAAGTACTAATATCACGCTACCCGATAGGTACATACCACCCCAAAGTTTAACGGGTGGCATTAACGTCACGGAAGGCACAACTTTAAGCGTGCCAACAGCGTATCGTTGCGTTCAACTCATCAGTGATAGCATAGGCAGCCTACCTTTTGGCGCTTACCGCTTAGATCAACGCCTAGACCCCACACCGGCGATTCTACGACAGCCAGACCCAAACCAAACACGCATGGAAACATTGGGCGCTGCTGTAGGGTCGCTAGCCATGACGGGAAATTGTTATTTTCTACTCGGCAACCCTGACCGCTTCAGTTTTTACCAAACCGCAATTCTGTTGTCCCCTGACAGCGTAACGGTCCAGATGCTCAACGATGGGTCCATCATTTATAGGGTGAACGGGAACACATACGACCCATCACAGATACTTCACGTTCGAGGCGGTGTTGTATCCGCAGGTAGTATCATGGGCGCTGGGCCGTTACAGTTGCAACGCAGGTCACTGGCGTTAGCGTTAGCCGGTGACGAATCAGCCAGCGAAATGCACGTCAATGGGTCAATACCTAGCGGTGTGATTAACAGCCCTTCAGAATTAAGCCAGGACGAAGCGAAAGAATTAAAGAACGCCTTTATGAAGGCGCACGGGGGACGGCAGAAAAGCCCAGCGGTCTTAAGCGGTGGTTTATCGTATCAGGCGCTGAGTTTCTCACCCGATGATTTACAACTACTAGAATCACGCAGGTACAGTGCCGAGCAAGTTTGCACCATTTTCGGGGTTCCACCACACCTGATAGGGGTAAGCACAGACGGCAACAGCAAAACCTATTCAAATGTGCAGCAAGATAACAGGGCTTTCGTCACGTACACGCTACGCGGTTACATGTCACGCATAGAACAATCATTCACGACGCTGCTACCACGCGGTCAGGTCGCATTATTCGATACCGACGACTACCAACGGGCTGACAGGCGTGAACGCTTTGAAGCCCACAAAATCGGGGTAGAGGCTGGATGGCTAACACTTGACGAAGTACGGCGCATAGAAGACCTACCAGCGAACGACGTAGAAGTTGAGGTAACAGAATGAGCGAACTAGAAACCCGTACTATAGAATTTAGCGACCTGGAAACACGCACAGACAACGACGGACACCACATAGTTGGACTGGTAGCACCGTTTCAGGCCCGTTTTGATGCAGGCCGGTTCATTGAAACCCTTTCAAGCAACGTTTTTGATAAAAGCATTAAAGAACGCGGTAACCGCATCCCGTTACTAGAACAACACGACACGCAACGCCACCCCATAGGCATGGCCGTTAAATGGGATAAGACGGCTGAAGGGTTAATAGCCGATTTTCGCCTAGCTGGCACGGCACGCGGTGAAGAAGCACGAACGTTAGCTAGCGAGGGCATGGTTACCGGATTGAGCGTTGGATTTATCCCCGTTAGGAACAAAACCACGCAAGTAGATGGCCGACAGCACATAACACGCTTAGAAGCGAAACTCGACCACGTAGGCCTAGTAACACAGCCAGCGTACAGCGAAGCACGAGTTTTAAGCACTAGAGCTTACGACCCCGACGACGAAGAAATAGTACCACGCCTAGCCAAATGGCGACACCTTTTAGTTAATCCTTAAAAAGTTTTTTAATTTTTTTATATATGCAGGTCAGCGCGTTTTGTCTTTTTTTCTGACCAGCACTTTTACCCATTACTAAAAAGCACAATTTGACTTTGGTGTTGAATATGCTAAAATAGTCATATGACAACGAAAGGCTACACAGTGGACACACTAAAAATTACTAAAACGTTTCTATGGGATCACGATAACAGAGGCTTACCGATGCCTAATATCGTGAAAGAAACAAAACAACATGTTTGGATAGAGATTAACTTTACGCATGTAGGGTACATGGACCTAATCGACGATGCCGAGTACTACGGTTGGGAGATGGGGCTAGGTGGTTACGAGGACACCGGCACAATCAGAGCGGCACGCAATCTTTATTACAAAATGGAAGAAACAAAATTACATGAATCTTGGGAACGGCGCACCGGCGGCGATTGGTTTAGAGAAACATTCAACTTTAAATATTAGAAAGGCTACACATGGATTACAAAATCATTAGAGTAACGCTAGACGTTGCCATACAAGATTACGGCAGTAATAGTATGTGCGCTATGGATTATGTGTTTATGCAATCAGGCGCAGAAATACTAGGATCAACAGAACAAGAAATAGAATTACACGTTAAGGGTGACAGTGACAGCTAAACCAGACGACGAAGAAATAGTGCCACGCCTGGCTAAATGGCGACACCTTCTAGTTAATCCTTGAAAACGTCACACCAGTGCGTTACACTACGGCTACCATATTTGCGCCGTTGATTACGCCGGTTTGATCAAGCCACCTAATCGACACCCGAATAAGAAATTAATCACTTAACTTTTATTTGGAGAAATAAACTAATGAAACTACTAGACCAACTGGTAGAGGAACGTGCAGAAATCTCAGAAGCGCAGACAGGACTTGTCACACGCGCTGCAGATGAAGAACGCGACCTCACCGAAACAGAAGATACAAACCTTAAAGAATTAGCAACACGGGCAGAAGAACTAGACACCCGTATAGCAGAGTTGCGAGCCGTTCAGGTCGCTAACTTGGAAGCAGCTAAGCTAAGGGCTGAAGTATCTAACACAGATGACACCGAAGTACGAGCAGTCGGCAACGTTGTCGTAACAAACGAGCCACTAACCTACGCTGAAGAAAACCGTAGCGTGTCTTTCTTTGCTGACCTTTACAACATGCAATACAACAATGACATTGAAGCTAGTGACCGTATCAGACGACACAGGCAAGAAATGGACGTAGAATTACGCGACGGCACAACCGCAAACTACGCAGGTTTAGTCGTACCACAGTATCTAACGCAACTCGCCGCCGAACTTTCACGAGCAGGGCGACCATTCAGCGACCAATGCACAAGCCTTCCACTTCCTGACGATGGAATGACTATCAATATCAGTCGCGTCACGACGGGCGCTACAGCTACGGCGCAGGCGTCTGAAAACGCAGCTGTTTCAGAACAAGATATTGACGACACCCTACTAACCGTAGACGTTCGTACAATCGCTTCAGGTCAGCAAATATCACGACAAGCCATTGAGCGTGGCACGGGCATCGATGCACTTATAGCAGCGGACATGATGGGCGCAGTAGCAACATCAGTAGAAGACCAGGTAATACACGGGTCAGGTTCATCAGGAAACTTACTTGGATTGTCAAACATTAGCGGAACTAACGCTATTACATATACTGACGGTTCACCTACCGCAGCTGAAACCTACAGCAAAATCGTAGACGGCATACAACAGATTAACAGCAACCGATTTGCAGGCGCTGATCTAATTCTGATGCACCCACGGAGGTTAGCAGCCATGCAGGCAGGCCAAGACAGTAGCGGAAGGCCCCTTGTTGTACCAAGTAACCAAGTTCCCCAAAATTCACTTGGTGTAGGACCGATAGCCGGATACGGTAACACTGGGGCCAGCATTGCAGGTCTGCCAGTAGTTACATCAGGCAAGGTCACAACCACAAGCGGTAGCGGTGGCAACGAAGATATGATTTTCATAGTACGACGTGCCGATATGCTCCTATTTGAGGACAATTCACAGCCAGTAATGGTGAGAATGGACCAAACAGCAGGCTTGAACCTTACAGTGACGCTTGTCGCATACCAGTACGCATGTTTTGTTGGTGGACGCTACCCAGCTTCCATTAGCAAAATCAGCGGTACCGGATTGGTAGCTCCTACCTTCTAATTTAAACACGAGTCTTGAGGGCCGTCACTGGTAGCCGGTGGCGGTCCTCACCTCTCAACATTTAAGGAACATTATGAGTAACGAATTATGGGAAAAGCAGGCAGCCAGCAGGATTCAAAAACCCGAAAAGGCACCAGCGAAAAAAGCAGCAGCGAAAAAAGCGCCAGCAAAGAAAAAATAACTAATGGCGTACACAACGCAGGCACTAGTCAAAACCTACCTAGGCATACCATCAGGGACCAGCAGCGAAAACACGGCGATAGATAACGCCATAGCAGCAGCCGACGCGGAAATAGACCAAATCACGGGCCGAACTTTCGTAGTACCTTCAGGCGCTACCGCTAAAACGTTCATACCGTACGACGATTACACCGTGTACTGTGACGACATCGCCCAAACCACTGGCTTAATAGTCAAAACAGACACGGGTTTAGATGGAACGTATGACACTACGCTAACAATAACCACAGATTACGTCCTAAACGGCAATGCAGCCCCGTACAGGGTCGTTAAGCGTGTTGATGGGTCAGCGTGGCCACGTGACCGATACGGCAGGCCTACAGTCGAAATAACCGCTTTCTGGGGTTACGGCATGGCTGTACCCGATCAGATTAAACAATGCGCGCTGGTTATCGCTGCACGTTTATATCAGCGTCGTAGCAGCCCGTTGGGTTTTCAAGCTGGCAGCGTAGACGTGGGATTCGTAAGAATATCAAGAACAGATCCTGAAGTTATCGCCTTGTTACGGGGTTTGAAGTTACCGGCAGCAGCCTAATGGATTACGACAACATCAGGGCCGAACTGAAAGTTAGGTTAGAAACTATTAGCAGCCCACAAGGGTTTGTAAGTGTTTACGATTACGTCCCCGACTTTTTAACGCCACCCTGCGCCATAATCGTGCCTTCAAATAATGCGATCACGTTTCATGAAGCGATGGGAACCGTAGCAGCAGGGTTAGCTACTTGCCGGTTTGACATTGTGGTAGCAGCTCAACGGTTTGAAAGCACCAGCAATCAAGAACTTTTAAACGATTACCTGGTAACAGTACCTACAGCGTTGGAAGCGGACCAGACGCTAGACGGGGAAGCGACAGCGGTGACGGTCACGAATGCTAGGAACTATGGCCCCCTTAATTTCGCTGATGCTGTATTCTTGGGAGTACAGTTCGATTGTGAAGTACTCGCATAATGTCAAGATATAGGAGATAAAAAAATTATGAGCAAATACGAAGTGATAAGCGACAATTTCGCAGGTCACGAAAAAGGCGACACCGTAACAGCGAAGCAGTTACATGGCGTAAACATAGACGCTTTATTAGGCGTTCATTTAAAAGATACAAACCCTACAACTAAGAAGGAAAAATAGAAAATGGCAGACATAGTTTTAACAAATGCCTCAATCGTTGTAAATTCGGTGGACCTTTCAGCGCACGTTACAAGCGTCGCTATTAACAGGTCAGCAGATGCAGTAGAAACAACAGCGATGGGCGACACAGCAAGAACCTACACAGGTGGGCTTGAAAGTGGAACCCTGGATATTACATTTAATCAGGATTACGCTAGCGCTAAAGTAGAAGCAACGCTTTACGCTTTAGTGAACACTTCAACTACCGTAGTAGTTAAACCGGTAGCGGCCAGTGTTTCAGCTACGAACCCGTCGTATACGATGTCTTGTTTCGTGGCCGAATACAGCCCAGTAGATGGCAGCGTAGGAGATTTAAGCACCGTTAGCGTATCATGGCCGATAAATGGTGCGATTACGAAAGCTACGAGCTGATAGCATGCTCGGATCTGACATAAGGCTACAAATTACGCCAGCTAATTCAAGCGACGCGTACACAGTGTCAATAAGCCTCAAGACAGCAATAGCATTTGAAAGAGAATTTAAAACCACGCTAGCCGGTGCATTCAGCGACAATCCCAGCATAGAACATATTTGCTGGCTTGCCTGGACTGCTACCCGTGAAAGTGGGCGAGTAGTTAAACTCTTCGACGAATGGGTAAGTAGCGAAATAGAAGATATAGCACTTTTGGAGAGTGAAACCGATTTTTTGGACAGCGACACACCGCATATTCAATCGCTAGGCTAGCGCTTATCACGGGGCAACCCGTCACTGATTTGCTGGAGTGTGAACCGTATATGATTAAGGCGCTTATCAAGGCCCAGAATGACATCGTAAAGGAACAGGAAAGAGCGAACAGGCGAAATGGTTAAACAACCGCTAAGCATAAAAACGCAAGGCATGAAAGAACTAAGGCGTAAAATAAGTGTTTTAGATGGGAACTTTGACGACCTGAAAGAACTACATACAGACCTTGCAAAAATAGTTGCTGATCGGGCTAGCCAACTAGCGCCAGTGAAAAGCGGAAAACTTAGGGACACGATAAGGGCTTCAGGAACCAAAACCGCCGGTAGGGTGCGTGCTGGTTTCAAAAGAGTCCCGTACGCCGGTCCCGTTCACTTCGGATGGGCTACACGCCCCGATTTTAATAAAGGATGGCAAGGCGGCCCCATACTTCCCAACCCGTTCCTTTACGATGCTTTAGACGAACGCCATAACGAAGTATTTGAAACATATTTTAACGGTGTTAAAAAAATACAGAAAAAAGCAGGGCTTTAAATGGCTAAAAAAACGAGCATCATTAACGTAGTAGTAGCCGGAGATAGTAAAAAACTACGTAAATCACTGGGGAACGCTAAACAATCATTAGCTGATTTCAGTAAAAAAGTCGGTCAAGTAGGCGTCGCTGCCGGTGTAGCGTTCGCAGGTTTAGGCGCTAAAAGCGTAGGCCTAGCAGTAGATTTTGAAGAATCACTTTCAAAAGCACAGCAAATATTCGGTGATGCAGCGAAAGGCATAGAAGCCAACGCCAAAGGCGCAGCCAGCGCCGTAGGACTATCACAAGCAGAGTTTTTAGAAGCAGCCAGCAGTTTCGGCGTATTCGGAAAAGCAGCAGGATTAACCGGCGGTGACCTAGCCACATTTTCAGATGACCTGGTAACAGTCGCAGCGGATGTAGCTTCTTTCAATAACTTGAAACCTGAAGAAGCATTAACGAAACTTCAGGCAGGGTTACGCGGTAGTAATGAACCGTTGCAATCTATCGGCGTGTTAATTAACGCAGCAGGGGTAGAAGCGAAAGCGTTAGAAATGGGACTAGCTGACGCGAACGGGGAAATAAGCGAAGGTAACAAGATTATGGCACGCCAAGCCTTAATCCTAGAACAATTAGGGAAACAGGGGGCTTTAGGCGATTTTGAGCGCACATCTGGTGGGTTAGCTAACCAGATGAGAATCCTAAAGGCCCGTTTTAAAAACGTTGGGATTGAAATAGGGCGCAAACTTTTACCGTTAGTTATGAAAGGCGTTAAAATCATTGACCGCATGATTGACGTAGGAAAAAACGTAGTCAAAATCTTCGGGCAGAAAGGTTTTAAGGGGACTATCGAAGCGTTAGGAAAATCACTTAAAAAATTATGGCCAACAATAAGAAAAGCTATAGCGACGATCGCTAGAAAAGTAGTTAAGGCTTTAGGAAAGCTAGCGAATAAGTTCGTAGATTGGATACGCCCAAAAATACGGCCAATGCTCAACAAATTACTAGAATGGGTGCAGGCTATCGGGAATTTCATACTAGAAAAATTGCCTTTAGTAGCTGGCAAAATCGGGCAACTAGCAGCAGCGTTCCTTGAATGGGTAGGGCCACTAGCAAAAAAATTATTAGTGAAACTACCCACAATAGTAGCAACGATAGTTGAATGGTTAGCGACAAAAGCCATCCCCAAAATCGCAGAAGCAGGGCTTAAACTAGCTGAACATTTAGTACCGGCGCTGCTATCTTTCGGCAAAGACGTTTTAGAAGGTGTGGGTAGCATCATCGGGCAAATCGGCGGTGCTATAGGTCGTGGTTTCGTTAATATGGGATCTTATGCGTTAGATGAAGCAAGCAAATTTGGCAACAAAATATTAGACGCAATGATGAAACCCATTAATTTAATGGGCGACATGTTAGGGACAGCTTTAGACGCTGTCGTATCAACATTTAAAAGCGTGTACAACACGTTAGCGGATTTATGGAATAACAGTATAGGAAAATTTGAGGTAAAAATACCTGGATGGGTTCCGAAATGGGGCGGTAAAGGGTGGGAAATGCCCGACCTTCCGAAATTCGCCGACGGTGGCATAGTCACCGGCCCTACGGTTGGCCTTATAGGCGAAGCAGGCCCCGAAGCCGTCATACCATTGAACCAAATGGGCAGCATGGGTACTACGAACATAACCGTGAACATGCCAGCAGGCGCAGACGGAAACGACATCGTAGCAGCCCTCGAAGCATACGTGCGAAGAAACGGCAGCATACCACTAGCCACCAACAACCTAGTAAGAAAATGACCTGCACCCACACTTGGCAAATCGAATTCTTAGACGCTTCAACTACCACTGATTTAACTAGCAGCGTGCTGGGGTTCAGCATCCACCAAAACGCCGATATAGGCCGTATGGCAACGTTCGGCGGTTACATAAGTTTAGATAACACGGGGAACCTATTCACGCCGTCAGGTGGGGGAACCTATCAAAACTTCACCTGGTTTAATAAAATCATACGCGTCACGTGTGACATAAATGACGGTTCAACAACTACCACCGCTGACGTAGCCTACATGGTCGTCATAGACATGGATTTCAAAGACGATGGCAGCAACGCCACGCTAATGCTAACACTAGCAGACCCGTTCACGTTCGCCGGTAGGGACGCAGTAACCGCCGTAGATGAAACCAGCGCCAGTTACGGCACACTAGACGCAATCTCCCAAAATTTAATTAACGGCGTACCATCAGGCGTAGACGCTGTCCCTTTCCCTAAATTCGGTGCGACTAACGCCACCGTGTGCGCTGTAACTAAGCAGAATAACGTGGACCCAGCCGAAACCGCCACCTACCCAATAGGTTATTCAGGGATCATAGACACGTTCGACGATGGAACAGCACGCGACTACATCAGCAACCAAGTATTGCCCAGCGGACCGGCGGTGTTATTCCCAACTACGGCCACGTATGACGGCAGCGCAGCCAAATGGACCCTAAACGCAGCGTATTTGAATCGTTTATTGACGAAAGAAACCGTTTCAAGCACCAATTACTACCGCTTATTTGAATTAACCGGCGATAAAACAGCGGACAAATTCCCCGTACGCAACGTTTCAACCCAATACAACACCGTAGACACCGTGAACCAGGCACAAATTCAGGGAAACTTACCGGCTAGCGGTTCAGCAGCCACGTTCGTTAATGACACGACCAGCCAGGACACGTTAGGGATTAGAAGCGTCACGTACAGTAAAACTATCGGCTACGTTTTTGGTGGCGTTACTGATACGGAAAAAGCGAAGATAGGCAATTTTTGGATTAAACGCTTCGCTGATGTGCAATTCACGGCTCAAACCGCCACCTTGACGTTAGAAGCAGTAAATGAACAAATGGATAGCAGCAGCCGACAAAACTACGCCGATTTTTTGAGCGTCAGTACTTGTTTATGGTCAGTAGCTAGCGTCACTTTTACACCCACCGGCGCTAGTTCAGCTAGCACCTACCAGAGTGTCATTACCGGCAGGCAAATTCATGTGACGCCTACTAGTAGCACGATCACTTTGAGACTGGCTACCGCTAACGATAATCAGAGTTTGACGTTAGATGATGCTAATATCGGCGTACTTGGCACGAATAGGTTAGGATAGGCTCATGGCATCACCGTTTGATTTTGTTAGTGGAAGCGTAATCACAGCCGCGCAATTAAACAGTATCGGCGACATCACAGACTTCACGCCGTCTTGGTCTAATTTAACTACTGGTAATGGATCGTATGACTATAAAGCATTTCTACAAGTAAATAACCTAGTAGTAGTATCGGTTAGTTTCACTTTCGGCAGTACCAGCAGCATGAGCAGTAATCCTAGTTTTACCGTTCCCGTAGCAGTTGGAGAAACAAGCCAACTAGTAACAGGTGAAGGCCTAGCCATAGAAGACGGTGGTAGCAATTATCCTTTATTAGTAAATATGACGAGTAGCGAATTAGTAATCTACGATCAGGCGGTAGTTGGAAGTCAGGTCATAAGGTCAAGCGTCACTAGTGGCAGCCCATTTACTTGGGGGACAAGTGACAAAATACAAGTAACAGCGACTTATTTTACTGGCTCGCCATGAGCAAAATACTTACACGCAGTGAATGGGGCAGCAGAGGACCAAAAAGCCGCTTAACGCCGTTAAATAAAAAACGTGTTGTAGGTATCGCCGTGCATCATTCAGGCGTTAAAAACGGGCCTAAAGGCGTCACAGCAGTTAAAGCATTTGAACGCCACCACATGGACGCCAACGGGTGGAACGCCATAGCCTACAACTTTTTAATAGACGAACAGGGCGTAATCTACGAAGGTAGGGGCGCAGGCGTTATTTCAGCAGCGACACGACCATACAACAGCCGAACAGAAAGTATCTGCTACACCGGCGACGGCGATAAAGCCATACCAGCAAAAACACAAAAAAGTCTTACATGGTTAATAGCTGACATACAGAAACGATACAGCAACAAACTATGGGTAAAAGGACACAGGGAACTAGCCAGCACTAGTTGTCCGGGCAACGTGCTATTTAATTGGGTGCAAGCTTTTCGTAGCGGCGTTAAAGTTGTACAACCAACAAGCAAGCCAGCGCCAAAAAAGCCAGCGAAAACAACGCGATTAGTTAAGCAGGGCAGTAGGGGCGCTCATGTTAAAATGATGCAAACACAGTTAAATAAAAAAGGTTTTAAATTATCGGTAGACGGCATCGCAGGACCGCAGACCATAGGCGCACTTAAAAAGTTTCAGAAAAGCAAAGGCCTTGTAGTAGATGGGTTATGCGGCAAACAGACATGGAGTAAATTATATGCAAATTGATATCAAAGATTTATTAGAAAGAGTTATAAGCACTTTTGTGCAGGCAACGGCAGGCATGATAGGCGTAGACCAGATCGTAGACATGGGCGTAAGCGAATGGAAACTAATACTGGGCGCAGGCGGCGCCGCAGTACTCAGTATGCTAAAAGGCTACTTTGCAGCACGATTCACCGGCAACGACACATGCTCACTAGTACGAGACAAAACCACTTCATTATCGGCTACTATCAGCGGTGAAGAAATCTAAACCGTTCTACACGTTAGCGAAATGCGGACTAGTAGCGACACTATTACTGGCATGGATCACACCAGCACACGCCAACACCGCCACCTGTAATGTAAACGAAAACGGGCTACTAGTTTGCAACATTGATGTAACAGACGGCAACGGCGTGGATTTAACCTTTACGATAGTTGAAGAAACCACAGTCACTTTTACGACGCACACCAGTTTGACATGTCCCACGCACGCACCAGAAAGCATTTACGCAGACCCTTACCTGTACATTTTTGATGACCAAGATAACGTTTTGTTTGAGGATGACGACAGCGCCCCTTTTAACGAAGGGGTAAATAATTTCTGCTGGGATTCGTATTTGTCGGTCACGTTGCAGGCCGGTGATTACCGTCTGAACGCCAACACTTACGAAAATTATTACGGCGTGTATACGTTAGATGTTGAGGGTGTGACGGTTCAGGAACCAGAAGAAGAACCGGAACCAACGCCAACACCGGAACCAACGCCAACACCGGAACCAACGCCAACACCTGAACCTACACCTGAACCTACACCTGAACCTACACCCGAACCTACGCCAGAACCCACACCTGAACCCACACCAGAACCCACACCTGAACCCACACCGATTCCGACTCCCACACCTGAACCGCCAACGATAGAGGAAATCCTAGACGACTCAATAACTGACGGGGGCATAGATTGGGGTTTTGATTTTGACGACCCAGACGTAGAAGAAATAGAAATAGAAGATTTAGACGAGCTACCAACCATTGACGATTTACCGGAGGAACCAGAATTTGAAGAAGTGGAAGAACCCGAATTTGAAGAAGTGGAAGAAATTGAAGAAGAACCAATTATTGACGATGAAGAAATGGAAGAACCAGAAGAACCAGAACCAGCCGAAACAATAGAAGACTTATTCACAGAAGAAGAATTAGAAGAACTAGACGAGGAAGAAATAGAAATCCTAGAAGAACTAATAGCAGAAGATTTAGACGATGAAATCATAGAAGAATTAGAAGAAATCCTAGACGAAGAAGAAATAACAGAAGAAGAAATAACCGCCATCACAGAAAACCAACAATACGAGGATCTACCGGCAGCAGCCCGACAACAAATAGTTGAAGTAGTAAACGAAGCACCCGTAGAAGTTAAAGAAGCATTTGAGCAGAACGTTAATTACTTTGATTCAGACGACTACGCCAACTATGTGGCAGTAGGCAGCCGAATCAGCACAGAAGATAGAAAAACCGTAATAGCTGTTACCACCGTAGTAGCTGGAGTTTCTACTAGTATAAGAACAACGGCTACCACCAGCGCAGGACCAACAACACCGAGCAGAAGGGTACGCCGTGATTAAAAGACTAGCGAAAGAATTACTGTATTTAGGTATGGGTATCGGTGGTGTGGGCCTTGTTTTAATAACATTGACTGATCAGGTTTTACGGTGGGCTATTTATATCAGCGTCGCTAGTTTATTTATGCACATGGCTGGCGTAGCCATTGACTATTACGAGGATGAAAAACAATGAAATATGAAATAGCTTTAAACACGTTCGCACGGGTCGTCTGCGTTTTCATAGTAAACGCCCTTACCGTCGTGGGTGGCGCTTCAATTATTGACCCTAGTATTAGCCCAGCAACGGCAGCGCTACTAGCTGGTTTAAGTTCAGTAGCTACCGTGTTGCAGCGTTTGGCTAGCGCCTTTTTAGATGACGGCAAACTAGACGCAGCAGAAATAAACGCTGCTTTTGTAGGGTCCACCAAAACCGATAAATAGTAAATACTTGCGTTTGGTGTTGAAACGTCTATACTAGGCACAGGCTACAAATTGAAAGGCTACACAATGGCTAAACATAATATATTTAAAGATTCT
>VTLG01009954.1_pt1 | contig 15124 bp, 20 predicted proteins | sample 4694571 | NCBI WGS metagenome assembly VTLG01 (sample SAMN12604809, study PRJNA352737) | marine metagenome | biome: ENVO:00000447; feature: ENVO:00000209|ENVO:00000569|ENVO:01000036; material: ENVO:00002151; isolation source: viral sequences binned using virsorter ...
TGGCGATGTTAACTTTATTCCGAAGGGACTTAATGATTTTATCATCTACAGTCCCTTTGGCTACCATATCTATATATAATACCGAATTCTTTTGTCCTATACGATGAGCCCTATCTTCTGATTGAAGTCTTTTTTCTAGATCATAATTATTTGAATAATATATAACAGTGCTTGCTTCTGTAAGTGTTATTCCATATCCACCAGTTTGAGTATTACCAATAAAAAATCTTATTTTTGATTCTGGGTCTTGAAACTTACGTATACATACTTGTCTTTCATCAGCGGGTGTTGCACCATAATAAGTACAATAAGAATCTTCTCCATATTCTTTTTTAATAGCATTTTTTATGTTTAATATGTCGTGAATATAATTAGCCCAGATAATGACTTTCCCTGTAGTTTCCCCTAGTACCTGCATCAATTCATCTAGTCTGTTATTTTTAAGATCTAATGTTTCACCACTATCTGTTTTCATATGGCCACATGTTATCTGGTGTAATCTTAATAATTGAGTCAATACATTAACAGCAGTAAGAGACTTGCCTTTTAAAAAAGTCATGGCATTAGCTTTCATATCTTTATAAGCTAATTGTTGTTCATCAGTTAATTCTACCTCACGTCTCATATATACCTTATCTGGTAGGTCCAAGCAGTCTTTCTTCAATATACGGTATGAATGAGGTGATACAAGTTGTCCTAATTGTGCCAAGTTTTTAAATTTAACAATCTTCTGGTATTTATGCGTGCCACCAGCAGCATTTGCTGTTATAACAACTGCATAGCGAGTTCTAAATGCGTAATAACTTTGTTGACCAAGTATGTCCGGATCAAGGAAATCCATTTGAGCCCATAGGTCCATTGGCGACTGGGTCACTGGAGATCCTGTCAATATTCGTCGGTATTTGGCTTCTTTGGCTAATGATAAAATATTTTTAGTTCTTTTAGCTTGTGGATTTTTGATGGTAGTGCTTTCATCTACTATCATCATTGCTTTTCCAATTAAAAATAACCTAGCAAATTCTACGCCTTTTTTTGTAGATAATGCTTCAACATTTATAACCATAATTTTAAATCTATAGTCATCTATTTTTTTAATGTCTTGTAATTTCTGTCTATACTGCGCACTTGTAGTTGATTTCCAGGCTAACACATTTTTTTCAACATAATCTGGAACATGCGTGGGTATTTCCTGATCTACCCACGTCATATATGTTCCCTTCGGAGCGACAACTAATAATCTATCTATTTTTCCTTGGTTATATAAAATACAAGCATTATCTAATGCTATTTTAGTTTTGCCAGTTCCCATCTCAGCAAAAATAGCAAATGACTCTTTATCCCAACATTTTTTTAAGGCATCTTTTTGATGTTCATATGGCTCAGTTTTAAATTTATACATTGGCGTAATAGGGGTCTGCATCTAAACTTTGAAACCATTTAGGGGGGCGTTTCCATTCTCCAATTTTATGTATGTAATAATCTCTATATGCACGCACATAATCATCACATTTAAATTCATCTGGCATACACAAAGGTGGTGTTGTAATGTCAAATATATCTCTGGAAGATAATTTAACTGCCTGAGAAATTTGTTGTAAAATTTCATGACATTTGTGAAATTTTTTATATCTAAAAGTATATTCACAAGATAATGCTTCACCATGCATCAGGGCCCAATTAAAATTATCCCATGTATCACCAACCCAACGTGTCATAGGATGATTAGGGTATGCAGTTTGATACCCCGCATCGTAATCATGTCTTCTTGCAGCGGTGGATAACATTTGTGTAGTTTCTAATACCATTTTTACAACGTGTTTATCACATTGAGCTTTAGCAGCACGAATAGGATCCTTATGCAGGAAAAAAATATTCATATATACCTTTCTTAATTCTTGCTTTTAATTATATACTATGTTATAATACAAATCAAGAAATAAAATTATGACAGTTTACGTTTTACAAGAAATGGGAAGAAATATTAGATCTGCTGAAAAATTTGGTGATTTAAAAGTTTTACTTCCTGATAATAAACAAATAATTTTATCCTCTGGACCATTGACGCACAAATTAAAAAAAGAGTTATCCACATTTTGTGATGATGACTACTTGCTATTAATTGGTGATCCTGCTATAATTGCACTTGCTGGTGCGATTGCTAGCGAAATGAATAGAGGCAAATTCAAAGTTCTAAAATGGGACCGCGATGAAAAGAAATACTACGATTTAGAAATAGATTTGAGAGGTTAAATGAACGAATTATTAAAACAAATGCAACAAGATGCGGGGAGCACGGCCCAGGACAACATGGGTAAGATTGGTGCTGTTGCAAATGACGTTGCAGATACAGACAAAGAGATTTCTGATCTAGAGGATCAGCTTAAAAAGAAAAAAGATTATAAAAAACATTTATCAGAAAATGTGCTACCTAACTTATTTTCAGAAGTTGGGTTATCAGAATTAAAACTAGCAGATGGTAGACACTTAAAGGTTTCCAATTACTATGGTGCTTCTATTAAAGAAGCTAAAAAAGAAGCGGCATTTAATTGGCTAAGAGACAATGGATTTGGTGATTTAATAAAGAACCAAGTATCTTGTAGCTTTGGGAGGGATGAAGATGAGAAAGCTAGAGGATTGATTGATACTTTGAATGAAAAGGGATATCAATCTTCGCAACGTGAATGGGTCGAACCTTCCACCCTTCGCGCATTCATACGAGAGCAACATGAAGCAGGTAAAGCATTACCTATGGATTTGTTAGGAGCTTTCGTAGGACAAAAAACAACGATTAAAGATTAAAGGAGAACGGCCATATGGCAAAAACACAAGCAGTCGCAAAAGCGGCAAAACTAGATCTAGCAGTTCTTGCTAGTGATTCCAAAGATGCAAGTGGTTTCGGAAATCTTGACATGTCAAGAGATATCGCAATCCCTTACATCAATATACTTCAATCTAATAGTCCTCAATTAAATCCGTCTAAAGCGGAACATGTTGAAGGGGCTAAAGTTGGACAGTTCTATAATACTGTCTCACAAGAAGTCAGTGATTCACTTAACGTGATTCCTGTTCTTTACCAACTACGATATGTAGAATGGAAGCCACGTGAGCAAGGTGGAGGGTTCGTTGAATCCCATCATGCCGATAGTGGTATTCTATCTAAAACTAAACGTGACCAGGTCACTTTTAAAGATGTATTACCTAGTGGTAATTACGTTGCAACAACCGCATATCATTATGTCCTTGTACAAGGAAAAGATGGTACGTGGTCACAAGCTGTTATTAGCATGACATCTACTCAATTAAAAAAGAGTAGACGTTGGAACAGTTTGATGTTGACACAAAAAGTTAGTGGTCCATCGGGAAGTTTTACTCCACCAACATACGCAGTCATTTATAAGCTATCTACTGTTAGCGAATCTAATGATCGTGGCAGTTGGTTTGGATATCAAGTTGAGAAAGCAGGTCAAGTTGAGGATGCTGATATTTATAATGAGGCAAAATCATTTTCAACCGCAGCATCAAGAGGAGATGTCGAAGCTAAACCTACTGTAGAGGGGGAGCCTGTAAAAGAGGCACCTAAATCTAACAATACAGAAAGCAACGAAGACGTACCATTTTAGGTAGTCTTCTAAACTGGAGGTTTAGTGGAAAGATTCAAATCGATATTTGAAGGCTTAGATGTAGCTTATGGTCAGCACCAATCCGAGGGGAAACGTGCTGACGGTAAGCAAGAGGGTAAATCCTATATTGTCAAGCAAGAAGTTAAAGATGAATTATGGACAGAACACCTTAATGGAAATGGTCCTTCTTTAGGGATCATTCCTATTAAGGCTGATAACACAGCTAGATGGGGGTGCATTGATATTGACACTTACCCAATTGATTACAAGAAAATTATAAATAGTATTAGAAATTTACAGTTACCACTGGTGCCATGCAGATCCAAAAGTGGAGGAATGCATATATTTTTATTTTTTAAAAACCCAGTATCCGCCAGATTAGTACGAGAGAAATTGCGAGAGGTTGCTTCAGGTCTTGGATATTCCGCTGTAGAAGTATTCCCCAAGCAATCAACCATACTAATAGAAAAAGGAGATCTAGGTAATTTTTTAAATCTTCCATATTATAATTCAAAAAGTACAACGAGATATGCCTATAAAGATGATGGAACAGCGGCGACGTTGCCGGAGTTCTATGCTTTATACGATAAATATGTTGTAGAGGATATAGACAAAGTTGCAATCCAGGTATCTGATGAAGTCATAAAGGATGGACCACCATGTTTACAACAGCTATGTACACAAGGTTTTCCAGAAGGTACACGAAACAATGGGTTATTTAATATTGGAGTTTATTTACGTAAGTTTGATCCGGATAGCTGGAAAACATTATTAGAAGAATATAATAGAAATTATATGACACCACCATTATCCGCATCAGAGGTGGTAACAGTTCAAAAACAATTAGAGAAAAAAGATTATAATTATAGATGTAAAGAGCCACCTATTAATTCTTATTGCAATGCTAAAGTATGTAGAGGAAGAAAATATGGTATAGGTGGTAATGGAACAGCATTAGAGTTTAGTGCATTAACAAAATTAGAGACAGATCCACCAGTGTGGTTCTTGGATGTTGGTGATGCACGAATGGAATTACAAACAGAGGAGTTGCAGATACAAACTAAGTTTCAAAAGAAATGTATGAATAGTTTGAATCATATGCCTCCTTTAGTAAAACAGTCAGTATGGCAGGAAATTATTGAAAGATTAATGATTAATCTTATTAAAATTCCTGTTTCTGATGATGGGTCTTTGGCCGGTCAGTTTGAAGCTTTCCTCCAGGAGTTTTGTACAGACCGTGCCCAAGCCCTAAATAGAGATGAATTATTATTACGTAAACCATGGACCGAGGATGGGGTTACTTGGTTTAGATTAAAAGATTTACAAGACTATCTTACAAGAAATAAATTTACTTACTTTAACACTGGTCAATTAGTTCAAGCATTAAGACATTTAAAAGGTAAGAGTGAGAAATATAATCTTAAAGGTAGAACAGTGAGAGTGTGGGGTGTGCCTGCCTACCAACAACAAGATTCAGCATTTGATATAAAGGAGGTTGATAGTGCCCCATTCTAAAATGAGTAAAGTAATGCTAGGACAGCACAGTGAATTTGTAGCTGCGGCATGGTTAATAGAACAAGGTTATTTAGTATATATTAAAACTCAAGATAATGATCCTATAGATCTTGTGGCTGTTCATCGTAATACCGGAAAAGTTTTAAAGTTAGATGTTAAGACTGTTTCTATTAGAAAAAGTGGTCCTAAGAAAGGATACAGAATAAGTAGAGTGGTTAATGAGTACCAAAAGAAAATAGGCGTGAAATTATTATACGTTTACAAAAATGGGAGATGTGATTTTCATGGCAAAAACTAAAATTATACTAGGTCCTCCTGGTACGGGCAAAACACATACCTTATTGAATCGTGTGGAAGAAGAATTGGCACGTGGCACACCACCAGATCGTATTGCTTTTCTAGCCTTTACTAAGAAAGCAGCGACCGAGGCTCGTGACCGGGCAATGAAGAAGTTTGATTTAGAAGAACAACATCTTCCTTATTTTAGAACATTACATTCATTTGCATTTCATCAATTAGGTTTAACTAAAGCTGAAGTTATGTCACGTGATAATTATAAAGAGTTCGCACAAACATTTGGTATGGATTTAGGATCTGTAACAGATGGTAATGATTCTGGTGGCGTATTTACCACAGACAACATGTTAATAAATGAAGTTAATTTAGCAAGAATGAAATGTATGGAATTGGAACATCATTATAATCATTCTAATTTACAAGATGTGTCATGGCACGGATTACTGCGAGCACAAAGATCACTTGAAGAATTTAAGAAGAAAAAAGAAGTGTTTGATTTTACTGACATGATTGAATTATATTTAGAGTCAGGTCCAGTTCCTAAACTAGATGTAGTCTTTATAGATGAAGCTCAAGATTTATGTGCATTACAGTGGCGCATGGTAGATAAAATTTCTCAAAATGCTAAAAAGGTTTATGTGTGTGGAGATGATGATCAAGCTATATATACTTGGGCAGGAGCTGATGTTAGACATTTTATTAAATTACCAGGTGAAATAGAAACACTTAAACAATCTTATCGTTGTTCTAAGGTTATACAAAACTTATCACATAGAATAATTAATAGAGTTAAATTTAGAAGGGCAAAGAGTTGGTATGGAACAGATAAGAGTGGTGTAGCTGTTTATCATAATTATCCAGAAGGTGTTAACTTAAGAGAACCAGGCAGTTGGTTAGTGATGGCTAGAACTAATTATATGTTAGATGAGATAGAAAGAGATATACGATTACAGGGTATGCTATACAAAAGAAATAATAAATTACCTATATCAGCTAAACTTTTAAATGCTGTAGAAGCTTGGAAAAAATTAAATACAGGTGAGCATGTAGTTTTACCTGATATAAAAGATATATATTCTTATATGTCCAGTCAAATAGGAGTTGAGAGAGGTCATAAGAATCTTAAGATGGCTGACAAAGAACAGTACGAATTAGAAGAATTAGTTATGCATCATGGATTATTGATGGGAGGTAGACCATGGGATGTAGCTTTTGATAAAGTAGGAAATAGAGATAAAGAATATTTACGTGCAATAGAAATAAGAGGACAGGTATCAACCAATCCTAAAATTAATCTTAGTACTATTCATGGAGCAAAAGGAGGAGAAGCAGATAATGTTATGTTACTTACAGATTTATCAAGAAAGTCACAAGAAGCAATGGAAAAAGATTCAGATGATGAATGCCGTGTATTTTATGTAGGGGCTACACGCGCTCGTAACCAACTACATATAGTACAACCACAAAGAGAAGGAGGGTTCATAATATGAGCATGACTAAAGAAGAAATATTAAAGAAAGCTAGAGATCTTATCACTGGTGATAGGAACGAAACACATGGAGATGCATTTCAAAACCATGCAGAAATTGCAGAGTTTTGGAATATATTTTTAGATAAAAAGCTACAGCCAATGGCTAGTATTACAGCTGAAGATGTGGCATTGATGATGGTTCTGATGAAGATATCACGAAACACTCAAGGTAAGAAAAACAACTTGGATAACTTCATTGATATGTGTGGTTATGCAGCAATAGCAGGAGAAATTAATGACACAGGATCTTTTTAAATCAGTGAATTCTCATTGGGTAGCACCCACAGAATTTCCAACTATAGAAGGACGCGTAGCAATTGATTTGGAGACATGTGATCCAGAGCTCGTGAAACATGGCCCAGGATGGCCAACTAAAAAAGGAAAAGTTATCGGTATAGCTATAGCTAATGCTTCGTTTAAAGCTTACTACCCTATAGGACATGAGGGTGGTGGCAACATGGATGAGAAGAAAGTTATAAAATATATAAAATCAATTTGTGATGATGAGTCAATTGAAAAAGTGTTTCATAATGCTCAATACGACATAGGTTGGTTATGGACACTTGGCATAGAAGTTAAGGGTAGAGTGCATGATACTATGGTAGCTGCGGCTCTTATAGATGAGAATAGATATTCATATACACTTAATAGTATTGTACATGAATACCTAGGTGAATTTAAGAATGAACAAAAACTTAAAGAAGCCGCTGATGCATTTGGTGTAAATCCAAAATCAGAGATGTTTAAATTACCGGCAGAGTTTGTTGGTGAATATGCAGAGGCTGATGCAGATTTAACCTATAAGTTACATGAGAAGTTATCTTGGGAGATTGTTAAAGACAATCTTACAACAGTGTATGATGTAGAATGTAGATTAATTAAAGTTATATTTCACATGACTAGACGTGGTGTTAGATTTGATGTTGATAAATGTTTAACTTTAAATGACAAATTTAGAAATAAAGAAAAGAAGTTAATGAAACGCATTAAGGATTTAACTAATCTTGATATAGAGATATGGGCAGCAGCTTCAATTGCAAAAGCTTTTGATTCTTTAAACTTACCTTATGAAAGAACAGCTAAAACAGATGCGCCATCATTTACTAAAATGTTTTTGACAGATCATCCACATGAACTGCCAAGATTAATAATGCAGGCACGAGAATTAAATAAGTTAAGAGGTACGTTTTTGCAAGGATTAATGAATTATACAGAGGAGGGTAGAATACATGCTCACGTTAATCAAATTAGGTCTGATAGTGGGGGTACTGTGTCTGGCCGTTTTTCTTATAATCACCCTAATTTACAGCAGGTACCCAGCCGTGGTCAATTTGCGAAAGATGTTAGGAAGTTATTCATTCCTGAAATGGGTGAATATTGGCTCAAGGCAGATTACTCACAACAAGAACCAAGACTACTTACTCATTGGGCCTGCCTCGTCGAACAGCCCGGTGCTAGGGAAGTACAGGAAGCATATCATAAAAAAGACCTCGACTTTCACCAACAAACGGCCGATATGGCAGGTTGTGAGAGACGCCTTGCGAAGACTATTGGGCTAGGTGTTATGTATGGAATGGGGTATAATAAACTAGCTAGAGAGCTAGATTTAGAACCATCGGAAGCTAAGACTATGCTTAATGATTTCCGTGGTCGTGTACCTTTTATGCAAGGTATGTTGGAGGCAGTTATGAATAGGGCTAATTCTAAGGGAGTTATTCGTACTTTACTTGGACGTAAATGTAGATTTGATTTATGGGAACCTACACAATGGGGTGTTCATAAGCCATTACCACATAATCAAGCTAAGGTAGAATATGGGGAAGCTATAAAAAGATATGGCACATACAAAGCCCTTAACAGATTAATTCAAGGCTCAGCTGCGGACCAAACAAAGAAAGCCATGGTTGAAGTTTATGAGAATCTAAATGTGGTTCCTCTAATACAAGTACACGATGAACTGGATTGTTCTGTTAAGGATGAGAAAGAAGCTAACCAAATTAAAGAGGTTATGGAAACTTGTGTTAAATTAGAAGTGCCATCAAAGGTAGATATAGACTTAGGAGAAAGTTGGGGCCAATGAGTTGGATATGTAAGACATTACTTGTTTGTTTAAGTTTTAATCCTGTGATGGATTATACAAATAACGATGAATTTATAGATAATGTACGTGCATGTGCATTACATCTTAATTCTATGCATGCAGAATCAGATCGTGTTCCAATTAATTTAATTGTTGCACAAGCAATTCATGAATCTAATTGGGGTAAATCTAGGTTTGCTGTGGAGGGTAATAACCTCCTCGGAATCCGCACGTTTGACCCAGCAGATGATCAACTAAAGCCACTTAATAATCCTGATGTAAGCTGGGGGCTTAGGATCTTTGAGACAAAGTGCGAATCCATATCCTATTATATTGATTTACTAAATCATAATCATCATTATTATAAGTTTAGAAGTGAAAGAATAACCCAGCATTTTAGCGATGAAATTGACTTAGAAAAATTAGCAATGACACTTGCAATATATGCAGAAGACATATATTATACGCAAAAAATCATCAGAACAATTAACGAACTAGAGGCCTATGACAGAGACTAAAAAACCCGGGTACCGAGAACAAGGAAAAGCAAGAGCTGGTAATGTTAAAAACAATTTTGCAATTAATCCAGAACAAATGGAATTTGAGAGACGTAAGCTTCTTGAACAAATGTCAAGTAAGATGTCTCCTAATAAAAAACAACTTAATACTATGGCTGCAGTTGCGGCTACTAAAGAACCAAAATACTTTGACGAAGAAGGAAACAAAAAAGAGCCAACCATGCGCATTTTATCACTCGGCGCAGGGGTTCAGTCATCCTGTCTGGCGCTCATGGCGCAAGAAGGATTAACAAAACATAAACCAGATTATATGATATTTGCTGATACTGGGTGGGAGCCCAAATTTGTGTATGAGCACGTAGAATATTTAAAGAAAGCGATAACGATTTGTCCGCTGATCACTGTAGAAAGAGGTAATCTTCGTGAGGATCTTATTAAAGCAGCGAACCCAGAACCAGGGTCTAGAGAAGAGGAAAAGTCGTTTGCTGGACGTGTGCCAAACCCACCGTTGTTTGCTGCACGTGAAGGTGGACGTGTGGGGATGCTTTATCGTCAGTGTACACATGACTATAAGGTGATCCCTATACAAAAAAAGATTAGAGAATTACTTGGAGTAAAACCAAGACACAGGGTTAAAAAAGGAACGGAAGTAGAACAGTGGATAGGTATATCTACAGATGAAGCTATGCGTATGAAAAACGCTAGACTTCCGTGGTTAACATCACGTTGGCCTTTAATTGAAATGAAGATGTCACGTATGGATTGTTTGCAATGGTACCGTGATATAAAGAAACATCCTATGCCTGGTAAGTCATCATGTATTGGTTGTCCTTATCATCATAACGATCAATGGAAAAACATGCAGAAAAATTATCCAGAAGATTTTGCCGATGCTGTAGAAGTAGATAATAAAATTAGAAACGGATTAAAAAATTCTGAAGCTAAATTATATTTACATAAATCAGCTAAACCATTAGGCGATATAAATTTTTTAGAACCAAAGAAACAAGCATCATTGTTTGGTGAAACATTTGATGAAGAGTTTGCTGATGAATGTGAGGGTCTTTGTGGAGTATGATAAAAGCAGCGTGCGCCCAGGACCTGAATTTAAATGTTCTGTGTGTGGTAATTGGTTTAAAAAATTATTATATTGGTTAGACAAAAAATTTAACCCGGATCAAGAATATAAAATGATATTTTTATGTGGTCCAAAATGTGCAACGGAGAATCATGGCAGAAATAATAGCTAAAATACCTATACAAGATACAAGATTATTTTATAAAAAATGGGATAATTTTGAAAATTTAAATAACTTATTAAAGACAGAGATAGAAGCGGAAAGAGAAAAAGATCCAAAAGGATTACCAGCTACTAATGCTGGATGTTGGCGTAGCATGATGAAATATAAATGTGAGGCAGAGTTAATGAAACCAATTGGTATGATTTTATCAGCATACATGGATCATTACTTTCCAAAAAAACCTATGGATGCTGCAATTAATTACTGGACAAATGTAAATGAGGTAGGAAGTAATAATATATTTCATTCACACTACCGTGCGGATGCAGATATATCTGGTGTATATTATGTACAAGGATTCAATACAGGTGTTATTAGATTTGCTACACATGAGCAAATGTATAAAATGATTCCTGCTCATATGCCACACTCTAACATGTTAGGTCACGCACCTAGTGATGGTGACGTATTATGTTTTCCATCTTATCTTTTACACGACGTAGATGTTAACAGAAGTAATAGGCAACGTATTACAATTGCATTTAATGCACAAATAAAATTTAAAGAACGTGATAATGTTATCAAAATGCCAAATAAGAATGACTGAAGACTTTTATGAACACATGAAAAAGGAACAAGATATACTAGATTCTAGTTATCGTGAGTCATTAAGGCAAAAACACGAAAGAATGGCTGTTTGGGACCCTGGAGAAGAAAAGGCTGTTTTCTGGGAAATAAAAACGCTCATAATGACCCGGTATCGGGCTTTAAGGACATGGGTGGTAGGATTCATCCCGGGTTTTTAGTGGTAAAATACGTTTGGCAGTGGTTTTGGGACCATGATTGGTTAGGGAACAAATATAAGGCAATTTATTTTGGTCCAAGGCTAGATTGGATGAAATTATTTAAAGAAAGAAAGAATGATAAAAAGAAAATTAAAAAGATACGCGCAAATACTAAATAACATAGAGGACCCTCAAGATCAATTTGTTTGGATTATGGATTTTGGAAAAAATTCCAGAGCAATGGATGATGAACATAAAGTTAAATCATTTGAAGTGCCTGGTTGTCAATCACAGACTTGGTTAGTTCCACATTTTGTTGAAGATAAAATATATTTTACTGCTGACTCAGCTGCGCTTATATCAAAGGGCATGGTTAGTATGATAGCAGACGTGTACAGTGGCTCGAGCGCCCAGGACATTAAAGAGTTTGATCAAGATGAATTTAAAATATTAAAGTTAGATACTTTATTAACCCCAGGAAGAAATAACGGTGTGCATGGAATGCTTAAGAAAGTTAAAGGATACGCGAAACTATAGAAAGCAACAATGGCCTGCACGAGTAGGCTATGCTAAAGTAGGTGACGGTCCTTGGCTTGAGGTATGGAATGATGGATCTAAACGTCCATCGTGTTTATGGTTTAGGATAGTACGCCTATTACCCAAAGCGTTCCAAAGATTACATATGCTATAGTTACAGGTTCCATTATTTACGCTCTATAATTTTTTTTATTTTAAGTACACCTTCTGAGTCAGGCTCTAGTTCTGCTACTACTTGACCACATTCATAACGAATAACATTTGTTCTGCTCTCTGATAAGTTTCGCTCACTTTCTCTTTTAACTTTAAGGCAATGAGATAAACCATCTGTTTTCATAAACCCATCCATTGATCCGTTTACTATCATCATCATTGCGAATACTGTCTCAACTACCATTTTGTCTTACCTTATCTTTTACTTGTTCAACATCTTTTTGTAACTTTTCAACCTGTGTTTTTAAAAAATCTATATTTATATTATTACTTTCAATAGACTGTATCTCTTTTGCCATATCTTCATTCTGACCGGCTAAAAATTCCAGCAACATATAGAGCTCCTGATTTACAGGCGTTTGCTCAGCTTTTTTTAACAAATCGGCTTCCATCAATTGTCTTGCAGTCTCAAGTTGGGTTAGCCTTTGTGTCAAATCGCTGTAGGCGAAGATCCCAATCCCTATGGCCATGATTAGGCCAATTAGGTTTCTCATGGGCATGCTTATCGCTGTGTTATCTGATATTTTCATGGTTTCTTAGCGTGTAATTTTTTTCTTATTCTTCCTTTTCTAGTTGGTCTTATGCCAATTCTACTATTTTGCTCCCAATATTCTACAGGACGTGGACCATTACCAAAAGGGTAATTAGATATTGTTTTAATTTTTACTTTAGTAGTTGTCATTACGATGCTCCTAAAGGATTTTCTAAAGCACGTTTAATCCTTTTATCTATTTTTTCTTCAAGTTCTTTTTGTGCTTGTTTAAGTTTATCTTCTAATTTTTTCATATCATCTTCAACAGTATCAATAGTAACTTTGAGATCTTTAGCATTATCTCTAGAATCTTCTTTTACTTGTTGTTCAACATCATTAACAATCTTTTCAACACGTCTTACGTCCTGGCGTAAGTCATTCTTTAATTCGTTTGCTACATCAGATACTAATCTTATTTCTTGCATCATCATTTCCATTTCACCCATAAGCATATCAATTTCTGTTTGTAACAACTCTGTCTTGCTAGACATTTCTTCTTTTGTTAGTGCAATGTTCTTGTCAAATTCTGATAGGTCCGGTGCTACATAGTTCTGTATCTGTTCTTTCATGTTAAGGTAGTCTTTGTAAAATTCAAAGCCACCCCACAATCCACCACCAGCTGTGGTAAGTGCAGTCAATATTAGAAATATCTTTCCGCCACGAAATTTGATACCTGCTACTTCTAGTTCTGCCACTGGCTCTCCTCTATTTGATTCATCAGGCCATCACTTCCAACAAATAAAAAATAGCCTGCTATATTATTATCTTCTATCTTTGTATCAGGAATTATCATATCTGTAAAGAATCCGACCCTATCCTCTAGCTGTTGCTGGGTATCAAAAAAAGTCTTTGTGTCACCTAAAACTTGCATAACAATTAGGGTTTTAGTCTGGTTAGTAGAATCGTATCTACCTTTATCACCCATTTTTTTTACAATTTTTTTAGCAGCTTTTTCTTTTTGTTCTTGTTTTTTTACAGGTTTCTCTTCGGCTTCACTCTTATCCTCTGATTCTTCCATATCTTCTGGTTGATCTTCATCTGTTTCAGTCTCTGATACGCTCTCTTTGTTTTCTGGCTCTTCTGCCACATCTTCTTGAGGCTCCTCAGTAGGCTCTTCAATAGGTTCATCTTTTACTTCCTCCATTTCTGGTTGAGATTCTGGTTCTTCCATTTCCGGTTCTGGCATAGGTTCTGGTTCCATCTCAGGTTCAGGCATTTCCATATCTGGATCCGGTAATTCTAAATCAGGCATCTCCATGTCCATCTCCATTTCAAATTCCATCTCCATTTCCATTTCAATATCCACGACTGCTATTTCCATTTCATCCATGTTAATATCAGGCATTTCAAAATCCATTTCTGGCATTTCAAAATCCATTTCAAATTCAAATTCCATTTCCATTTCTACAGTTTCATAAGACATTTCCATGTCAGGTTCATCAAATTCAGGTTCAAAATATAAATCATCACCTGGACCATCAACAACAATGTCATTGTGTTCAAATATATTTTCAACAATATCAATAACTTCTGTCTCTGTGCTACCACCCATTGATACCCACATTTCTACTGTTGTTATTGTTTCATTTACAATGGTGTTTACTACGTTGTATAATACATTTATGGACACGTCATCAAAGAGCGGTCCAATTGCCAAACCAATATCACGTCCACCAACCTCCACAATTATTTTTGTAATAGCACCAGAAAAATCCCATCCACCTGCGTACTCAGCAAATCCTGTAGTAACACCTGATTCAGATAATATATCTGTTCCACTAAATACATTCGTATTACCGTTACGTCCCGTTACATGCATATAGATACGATCTTGCGCGTCTTGCTTGTCTATTTTAATTGTGTAATTTGTTCTCCCTCCGTTCTCTATGTCAAGTGATGATATATCTATTGTATTAATGAATGTTGTACCCATACCACTCACACCCATAGTTGATGTTGAGTTACCACTACCTGTTATTTGTGCACACTTATCAGCACCTAGTCCATAGCAGCTGTTGCCTGAAGGAATATTAGCAGGGCCTTGCCCACCCCAGTCCTGATCGAGATCTCCTTCATATCTAGGCTGTACAAAACCATTATCGCCATCAAGTAAATCACCCGAGTCTTCATTAGTTGTAGTTACTGTCGTCGTTGTTGTGGTAGTTTCTGTTGTAACTGTATATCCATCAGCGCCGTGCTCTGTGGTTTCTAATATGTCTTCTACTATCGTTTCTTCTACACCTGGCGTACATAAT
>VTLG01001261.1_pt1 | contig 15122 bp, 10 predicted proteins | sample 4694571 | NCBI WGS metagenome assembly VTLG01 (sample SAMN12604809, study PRJNA352737) | marine metagenome | biome: ENVO:00000447; feature: ENVO:00000209|ENVO:00000569|ENVO:01000036; material: ENVO:00002151; isolation source: viral sequences binned using virsorter ...
CAAGATTTGTTACATCAAGTATAGAATAAGCAGTACCACCTCCACCTGCACCTCCTGAAGCTACTGACGTAGCAATAGTATTTCCACCCCCACCAACAACCCAAACTTCAATTTTTGTCACACCAGCAGGTCTTGTCCAAGTTCCAGTTGTTTCAAATAATTGTGATGATACTAGCTCACCACCAACTCCACCGAGAGGAGGTTGACTACTCCAGTTAGTTGCATCAGATGTTAATACATTTCCAGATGCACCAACAGCAGGTAAACTTGCTGTAGTTGCATCAACCCATTCAGGTGCATTAACAGCAGCATTAGTTCTAAGCATTTGTAATGCTGTTCCTATACCAAGTCGTTGATAAGATGATCCATTATAATACAAAACATCACCGGCCGCATCACCACCCATACATATTTTAGCACCCGTAACAGCACAATCAGCCAGAGAACTTGCAATACCAAGATGACATATTCTTATAGCTGCACCATTACCAGGTGCAGGACTAAATGTAATAGATGTTGTTGATGGTAATGTAAAAGAACTGGTTGGTTGGGCAACACCATCAATAAAAACTAATATTGATTCTTCATATGGAGCAGCTGTACTTAAAGTAAAAGTTGCAGTAGTACCATCACCAGTACGAATATCTTCTACATAAACAGAAGAACCAACACTACCACCAGCACCAACTGTTGCAAATCTTAATGTACCAGACCCGTCTGTAACAATTGCTTGACCATCTGTACCATCTGACAAAGCTAATTGTGTGATACCAATTGTATCACTAGTCATCATTCTTCCATGTGTTTTAATAGTCATTTATTTTATCCTTATCCCAGTAATTTTTTGGACATTTAGATTGATTAAATAATGTTTTTGCTGGCATAAAACAATTGCATATTTTACATTGTTTTAAAGATGTTCTAAACTCAGAACACCCTTCACATATTTTATATCGTGCAGCTTGTATTTCTTTTTCTATAATACCACTTGTTACAGCATCATAAGTTTCTTTTAACATACCAATAGATTCATCACGAATTTCTTGCCAAGTCATTTTCTGTTCACGTTCTACTTGTGTTACCATCTTTGTGGTTTATCCTCAAATGGATAATCAGATTCTTCATACTTAACAACATCTTCAAGAAAATATTTTGAATCTGGATTATGTTGTGATAATGCATCTGATGTATCCCACAAATCTAACCAATTTCCATTTTCTTCATTCCATATATATCTTCTCGGCCCACCCTTTTTTCCAGTTGGATATGGAATCGGAGGTTCATATCTCATGGTCGTTTCATTCAATATAAAACTTGGAAACGGTTTCGGAGGAATGAATGCATCATTCTCTCTATCATAAGTGAAATCTCGTCCTGCATAATTATATCTTAATTGTGGTTTACTATCTTCTAAACCAGTTGCAGGGTCATAATGTTTTCCACCAAATGTATTATAAGAAGTCTGAATCCATTCACCCTCACCAGTACCATCATCATATTGATCTATGAAATCTTGTTCCGCTGCAATTACATTAACAACTTTATTATCCACAACTTTTGCAAAATATGACATTCAATTTTCCTTTATAATGGAAATGGAGCTCGTATAACAACTATACCTCTTCCACCAGCACCTGCATTTGAACCACTACCAGAACCATGACCACCGCCACCCGTATTTACATCACCATCAGCAACTCCAGGTGAACTTCCTGGGTCACCACCACCACCTGAACCACCTGCACCTTCTCCACTATTTCCACTTGTGTTTCCACCGCCACCTCCTCCACCGCCTGCATACATGACAGCAGAGTTTGTTCTTAAACTATTTGATGCACCGGCACCACCTGCTCCGGCTCCACCACCAGTACAACCACCACAACCCGGACAACCACCAAATCCCGGTGCATTACCACCAACAGCTCCGGCTCCACCACCGCCTCCGCCACCAGTTGCTCCACCACAATTTGTTCCAGCACCACCATTATTTCCTTGACCAGCAGTTCCAGCTCCTCCACTATTATTTGGTAAGCCTCCACCTCCACCACTTCCACCGGCTGAAGCATTATCTCCTCCACCAACAGCATCTGTCTGTCCTGATATACCTGTGGTACTATTAAATCCATTTGATTCAGTAAAACCCTGACCCGGCCCACCAGCACCAACAACTATATTAAAAGTTCCGGGACTACAACCAAGTGCTGATTGAACAACCATACCTCCAGCTCCTCCACCTCCACAACCACCGCCACCAGAACCACCACCGGCTATGGAAAGTATATCTATATTAATTGCTGAAGAACCAGTATATTTAAAAGTACCAGAAGTTAAAAACGTATGAATCTTAAAACTACCATAAGTAGTTTCTGTTCCACCTTCTGTCTTAGGATCAATTTTGGTTTCAGTACCAATATGCCAACCAGAATTAATAAATGCCATATCTTATGCCTTACACTTTAACATAAAACGTAAACCTTGCCCAGCAGTTGAAGAACCAATTGCTGTAACTTTAAAAGTTACTCTATCACCAGAAGCAAAAGCTGATGTTGATATTACACCAGCTGTATGTGTAGATGTGCTAACTGCAAACTGTGGTTTAGTAGAATAAATTGACGTTCCATTTTTTTCTACATCACATATTAATACTGAACCAACACATTGTGTATCAAGATATCCAACTTCACCTTCAAATGTTCCTGTTCGTGCCATTACCATTTCACCATATTTTTGAACAACTATATCTTGTTTTGTTAGTGTAGCATCATAACCTGCAATAAAAGAAATGTCATAATGCCATCCTGGTGTTCTTGCCCAGTTCGTTCCATCATAATACATAAGGTCATCTTGAGCATCAGAACCTAATGCTATCTTTGTTCCATCAATAGAATTGTTTGCAATATCAGTTCCAACAATTGATAAATTTTCTATTTCTTGTGATCGAATAGTTCCCGGAAAAATTGATGCATTTGTAATTGTCTGTGCAGCTATCTTAGCTTCTGTAATTGCATCATCAGCCATATCACCTGTTGCAATAGTTCCATCTAAAATTTTTGTTGAAGTAACTGCGTTCGCTGCTAGTTTTGCAGTCGTAACTGTTCCATCTGATGGGACACCAACTGTTGATTGAAAACCAAGATGCAAACAACGAATGACTGAACTTACTGGAGGCGCTACAATAAACTGAATAGATGTTGATGTAGGTAATGCATATGCAGATGTTGGTTGAACGATACCATCAATATAAACTAGTAATGCATTTACAGAACCAACAGATGCAGTAAGAGTAAATGTTGTTTGTGCAGAAGCACCAACAAATTCATCAACTGTAAAATTCTTCAATGCTGTTGTCAACATACCAGTTGTTATAGTATTAGCATTAATTACAGCTGCAGATGTTGTACCAGAAAGATGACCACCCAAAGCAGGATCTGTAAGAACATCACCAAATGAAAGAGTCCCTGATCCATTTGTAATAAGTGCTTGACCGTTTGTTCCATCAGATACATTTATTTCATTAATACCAACGACATTTGCTTTTATTTGTGCATTACCAACTGTACCTTCAAGATCACCACCAACAGCAGAAGTTGCTACATCAATTGTACCAAAACTAATTGTACCCGAACCATTCGTTTTTATTACTTGACCATTTGTACCGTCTACAAGTTTTAATTCAGTAACACCAATCAGATTTGTAAGATTAACATTAGATAAATCTTCTCTTGCTAACGGATAACCACCAGCAACTGCACCGTCATGAACTATAACAGTATCTTTAGTAGTATCAACAGTTGTTTCACCATCATATCCTACAAAGGTAGCATGTTCTGATGTTGTTCCTCTTCGTCTTTGGACTCTCTTTGCCATATTATTTCTCGCTTAACTTTATTAAAAGATTTTTTATTTCATTCATATCATCTTTTAAACTACTTATGTCATCAACACAATTTTGTAAAGTTGTTTGTTCGTGTAATCGTTTATCTCTTACCATCTTATATTGCTCTAATGCATTTATATCAGTATTTAAAACAGCCTTAGATACTTTATCTCTAACAAATTTATAATCACTCATGCCATAGCTATTGCTCTATAATCAGAGATTCTTGGAACCTTAGTTGTATTTGTACTTGTCATTACTATCTTAATTGCAAAAGTTTTAAATGTTGTATATGTTGCACCCGAAGCAGTATAATTAACATTACCACCAGATGGGTCAAATTGAAATTCAGTAAATTCAACATCAGTTAATGCAACATTATTTAAATTAGTTGTTTGTGTCATTATTGTCCATGGCCGATCATCAAATAATTCTGGATCAAATGATGATAATACTTTATAATAAACATATACATTTGTTCCAGCCGGTTTGTTCATTGTCAAAAATACAGATAAATCAGATGCATCAAAACCATCAGTTAAAGTCACTCGTCTTGAAATATATTTTGCAGTTGCACTTCCACCAGACGGTTGCTCTGTTTCATTAGTTATTACATTATTAACTACATTCTCAACTGCAATAACACCCAATCTTCCTGTATCAATAATAGGACTAATTTGGTCATTACCAGAAGATAGAGTAGCCTTCGTAACATAACTTCCTGCTGTTGTATTAATAATTTGTTGATTATCAAATTCATGATTTTTATTTGGAATTGTATTTACATAACTAGTACCTAATACACCAGAAGATTGTAATGTTGTTTTAACAGACCAATCAATCGCAGTATTATCAATCTTCAATTCTTGTGGAGTTAATTGCATAACATCCATTTTCATATCTACTAAATTTGAATTATGAAATATAGCTTCATGTGTCCCAGCAATCGTATATGCACAACGATTCAAAACAAAAGTTAAATCTTGATTTTGATTCTGTTGCCATGTACTTGCGTTCTGTGATTTAAACAACACACCCGTTGCAGGTTGCTTAGAAACTTTTCTAGTAGAACCAATTATGTTCTGACCAAGTTCTGCCATATAAGCTTCCCACTTACTACTATTGGACATTATAACAATTGCATATTCTCCCGGTGCTAAGAAAACAGGAGATGAAAATGTAAACTTAGTTGCAGTTGTACCATCTTCACTTGTCGTAACTTCAGAAGGTAATTTACTTACATCAGAAAATGGTGCTACTAATAATGTTGGAAATCCAGCTTCAGTCGCACGAATAGAAACATTAACTGGAACACCACCATCATCTTTTGCCTTAAAATATATATCTACATCAGAACAATATACTCCATTTGGATAAAGACTTGGATCAACAAAAAATGTTTGTGCAAGAGGATCACCCCCACCCGGAGGTGCGGCCCATCCAATAACAACATTTCTATCAAATCGTCTTGTTGTTACTATCGCCTCATCTGCACTTCCCATTTGCCCAACATGAAGTCTTGGAACTCTTGACGAAAGAATAACATCTTCAGAAGTCTGCAATAATCCTTGTGCATGAAAAGCACTTTCTGCAAATGTGCTAGCTGTTGCTAATGTACCATTAGAATCGTCTGTTAAAAGAAATTGTCGTTCACCAGTTCGGAATACTAATAATGGAGGATCTTGTTCTTGTGCAACATCAGGACATGGTAAGTTAAATACCAATCCACTAATTGAACCATTATCATCAGTATAAATTGCACCACCAGCACTTCCACCACTAGGTGTACAATATGAAGCAATAGATGTTTTATCAAAGAATGGATAAACTAATGTATTAGGTTTCATACCTGTAGCACTAACAGTAATTACTTGAGCTCTAATAAAAGGTAATACAGAAAGATCAACAACTCGTTCTCCAAGACTTTGATTAACAGTATCAGAACCAACAATTTCAGTTCGTATACCTTGTCGTGATTGAAGTTGATCTATAGCAAATGTTTGTCGTTGTACCAATGCTCGACCTTGCCATCCAGCCTCTCCTCTAGCAACTACTCTTTCATTTCTTCCAGTACCAATATCTTGCCAATCACTCCATTGACTTCCCCAACCAAGACCAGCTAACATTTCCCATGCATCATTTTCACCTGTTGCATTTACAATAACTTCTGGTCTATTATTTTTTGCAACCCATATATCACTTGAAGGATTTAAACTTAATACACCCATCCAATGTTGAACATCAAAAGGATTAACACTTGTAAATGATGTTGCTTGTGTCTGACTAACAAGAGGTGTTATAGTATATGGTAATGTAATTAAATCACCAGTTTTTTGAACACCAGTAGATGAACCCGGTATATATGTAAGATCAGCCATGTTAGAAAGAAACGAAGGTCTTAATTCACGACTTTGATAATCAACAGCACATTTATAATCTGCATTACGAACATCACCTATACTATGTCCAGCAAAGTCATCTACTAAAATACCATTTTTAAATCTATCTAATCCAGCTCCATCTTTAATTACTAATGCCTCTGCATCTTTTTCCAGTAATGTAAGAGCTGTATAATATTCAACATTGTTTAATCGTTTTTCTAACTTACCAATATCTTTCATTGTATATCGTTTATTTTCGATATATCGAGAAATTACATCAGCCGGTTTAAAAGTATATGCAGGAATTTTAAGTTCCCATAAACTCATTGTATGGTCTAGTTTATATGGAGGTACTGGATTATCAGAAGATACACCTTTATGAACACCAAACTTTTTTTCTTTACTTATATAAATTACATCTATTCTTGGTTGATAATAACTATAATCTGCTTGCCAATTAAGATTTGGATATGGAAGTTCTACACCTGATAAAGTAACAGCACCATCATCTCGGCGTGGTCTAAAGTCAATACAATCTCTAAGTTCAAGTATATTACCACTTGTAGGACTTGTAAATGTTGGAATATTATCATAACCAGTTGCCGCAGTATATGAATCAGTAGAAAGATAACCCGAACCACTATGTGTAAAATAATCAAAAATTACTAAAATTCTACCAGTAGGTGCAGTTCCTGTCAATTGGATTCTACCATGATCGTAGAAATTATCTCGTTGTCCAGTATCCAAAGTATAACGAGATTTAATATCTGTATCTCCAACTGCAAGACTAGCCATGGTTGCACTATATGTCGTACCACTAATTGTTTCAGTTCCTGCAAAAGTTCCTGAAGTAACAACAAATGTAATAGTTGTTAATGGAGTATGTGCAATAACCGTTCCCTTTGCACCTGATGTTCCACCCGTAATCGTTTCACCAGCAATAAAAGTTCCAGTTGCACCTGTTACAGTTAATGTCGGTGCAACTGCATTTGTACCAGTATTACCAGAATCATAAACTGCTCGAATAGTATTTACATCAGCAAGAGCAAGAGAATCATATCCTAATGCTGTACCACTTGGTGACGCAATTGCTAATTCTTTATTCAAAACAAGTGTCTTAACTCTTTCTTGCTTCGTATCAACATTCATAGTTACCCAAAAATTGAATGTCGTATTCAAAGTATTATCACCAGTAAATATAGTTACTGATTGTCCGTTAGCAGCTACTGTAACAGTTGCCGAGGCAGGAGAGGTTGTACTAAGATTAACATTTGTGCCAGCTGAATCTTGTGCATGATAATAAGTATCTTTTACTGTTGAACTAACTACACCAGTTCCGTAGAATGTTTCATTAGCACCACTTGATGTTAATGTACAAGTACCTGCACTAATAGTAATACCAGAAAAATATTTTTTCTTTGTGTAACTAGTATCAATATTACTTGAATCATCACGAATTGTTTTAATCGTATTCTGAGGTAACTTGAATACCATTGTATTAAAATCGGTTTCAAATAGCCTTGCATCACCACCGCTTGCTCCACCGACTTTACCTAATGCATCATTAATCGCACAATCATTAGATATAACTACTGGATTAGCTGTTGCATCTGGTGTAACAGTGAATCTCTCTGCATCAGCAAATGCATTACCACCTGTCATTTGAATATCATATAAAAATATTTGGTATCTCCAAGTAGTTGGTGTACCAACAGTCGGTCGATCTATTGGAATTATTTCACGAACTCTACAAGTACCAATTTTTACTGCGGCATATTGTGCTGGAGTTGTACCTGCAACATTGCCGTTAAGAATATCAATAGTAGCATGTGTACCGACATTAAAAAATCCTTTAAAGTTATCAACTTTTGCATAATTACCAAATTGCATCAAACGATCAAAATTATTTACATTAGCATAATCTCTTGCACGATCTACTGTAACATCACTTGAGATTAAAGTTCTAAACTCATGTCCATGAATATATGCTTTGCCTGGGTCTAATCTTGCAGTAAATTTAGTAACATCACTTGCATGAAGTTTTAATTGAAGTGGAAAATGTCTTACAGTATAATTACCAGATTCATCAAATGTTCTTCTTGAAAATGTTTCTTCTAATACAGAGTAAATTGGATATTCTACATCAACATGACGAACACCATTTACCAAACGAATCAGTTCTATAAAATCTATATCATCTACAGATGCTGTCGTTTTCTTAGTAAGTGTTAAAGTATATTTTAATCTGTCTGCACCCGGAGCTGCATAGTTATATGCTCCCTGTGCATTATCTAATAAAGTCGTATCATCACCAGAATCAATAACTGCCGCATTAACTTGAAAACCAATTCTATATGTTGGAGTATTTGTATAATTGTCTAATATTACTGTTGAGGTACCTGCTCGTATAAAACTTCCATTAAAATAATAATAACCAGCATCATTAGAAACTGCGGCACCTTTTCCAGTAGGAGAAGATGCAGCTGCATAAACAGAAGAAGATAAATCTGTTGCAGAAATTCTTTCACCACCAAGAAAGGCAGCAGATGTATTAAGAGTAGCAGTAGCTTGTGCATCTGCTCCCCCACCACCAGTAATTGCTATACTTGGAGTTGAAGTATATCCAGAACCTTTATTCGTTACATCAATTCCAATAACTGTCTGCGCACTAGCACCATAAGTACCAATAATTGCTGTAGCTAGAGCTCCTGATCCACCACCACCTGTAATAGTTACAGTAGGAATAGTTGTATAACCAGTACCAGCATTTGTTACTCTAATACCCTGAACCTTTTGAGTAACACCACCACCTGTAAGATACTTAACCCATATAGTATCTGGATCACCTGTAGCTGCATTAACAACAGCAGTATTAACAACTCTTGCTGTTGTTCCAGATTGACTTCCAATAATAGTTTTACCAGCTAAGTTAGCTACTGTAATATCAACACTATTATATTGTGCTTGAAGTTTTACATACTCATAATCAGTATCAACAAATAATTCACCACCAGATACACGACTACCATTTGCAAATATATGATCTCCAAATCGTTTGAGTTGATTTCTTAGTATTGTTTGTTCTTGAGTAAGTTCTCTTGCTTGAACAGCAACAGCAGGTTTATAGAGGACTTGATGAAAATCTTTAACTTCATCATAATCATCAAAATAAGGACTTTGATTAAGATTTAAATTTATATTGGTTGTCATGTATTATACCTTTATTAAAATTCAACTACTAACTTGACATCCTCAGTCTGGTCAGATGCACGATTGATTGGAGCCCGATATTCCACATAAATCTGTTCACCAGTATCATCATCCAATTCTGCACCATTATATGTAGTTCCTGTTGCAGCTGCACCACTTACAAGTGGATTTGTAATTAAAATTACTTTTCTAAAATCATCTCCAACAACAAAGTCACCACCTTCTGTTCCAACTAAACGAACATTCATCATTACATATGCTCCACCAAGTTCTGTCTTTGGATTCTTACCATGTCCATTCTTAGGACCGATTCGTGGTTCAAGAGTTGCACCCGTTCCACCACCACCCGTTAGAGTTGCTGTACCAGAACGATATAAAGTACCAACTGCTGTCATTGAAACTTTTTTGATAACCCCACCAACTACACTTGAAACTCTTGCAGTTGCACCAGAACCTTCTGTTGTCGTAATTGCTACTGCTGGCATAACTTCATAAACACTAGTATTATCTGGATTTGTTGTCCATGTAGAAACTGTTGCAGTATAAGTCGAACCAACATAATCAGTAATAACCTTTATCTGTCCACTACCTGTTCCAGAAGAAATATAAACTGTCATACCATTATAAATGTCATCTGTAGCAGATGCTGTTGCTGCAAGTTGAATAGAAGTAGCAGCACCTGCTTGCGCAGTTCCTGTATGAGTATTTACATATCCTGTTCCACCAGCTGTAACATCTATATGTTCCAATGCTCCATCAATAGCTGCTTGTTGTACAGTCCATTGTGCTGTACCATCATTTGATGTCAAATACTTTACAGGAATCCAATCTGTCGTTACATATTTCAAAACATCTGCTTGCTGAACTTCATACATAAATTTCCAACGATAATTATCTGAAGTTTCAATAATTGATGACGATTGTCCAGTAGGTTTAACTGTAGATGTGGCTCCACCATAATTACTGATACACTTATACACATTATACTGGTCTGTCATTACAAAAAATGTCTGGTCAATCTGGTCATCTTGTTTATGATCGTATTCTGTATAAACAGTTCCTGATGTCCAATCTGTTCTTTTAATAACATGAGATACATCTGATGCATTAATCAACTTAGCAGCAATCATATCATTATGATGAATATATGGTGCTACTGTCGTATCTATCGGTACTGGAATTGATGTATCTGAAGGAGAAGCTTCTGTATATTGACCCAGATCAGCGCCAGACCAAGCATCAGCTTTTCCGATCATCAAATACACTTTATTAGTCGAAAATGCACTAATAAAATTATCTGCGTTATATGTTCTAAATGCGTTTGTTATAATAGCTGGCATGACTAATCCTCTTATTTAATTTCTTATATTTATAATATTTATACAATAGTTATATGACTATTCATCACAATTCTTGTTTTTTCATTTGCAGTTGTAACATATCTTGCAATAATTTCATCTTTAAAATGTTCAATATGATAACCACCTCCAAGATGAAGTCCAAGGCGTCCTTCACCATCTTGTTGATTTTTAGCAAGAGAACCACCCGGTCCAGTTGGTACTGTACCAATCTCTTTACTAAATCCACCTTCTCTATTAAATTTCTGTCGATCTAATTGTCTACGCAAAGGCCCTAATTGTAATGCACCACCAATACCAGCTGAACTTTGACCCCAATCTTCATGTACAGAAATACTGCCATCTGTAATTGCTCCCCAATTCTCATTCGCCGGGGGTTCAAGATGAGATTGATGAACAAACAACCAGTCCTCAAAATCAGATATACTCAATATCATAATTGGCAAATCTATCTCATAAATATGCCAATCAGAATGTCCACCATTTCCGTTCTGATAACCATTATGTGGCCACACACCACCACTTGGCCATTCTGGATTTGTTTGTTGTAACTGATTATTCAGTCTAACTGGAGGTACAATATCACCATCATGCCAAATAATTGTATAAGGATATTTATGGTCAGGTGGAACACTTAGTTTCAATCCTGTTGCTAATAAACCTGTAATTAATGTTCTACCAAATAAAGCAAGACCAGCTGGATGAACCAATCGTTTAATATAAGCTCTCCATCTATCAATCGTATTACTTGATTTTATCTCATAAGAAAATGCTTGATAATAACTACTATCTTGAATATAATTAGCTGAGGAAATAAAACCATCATCACCGATCCATCTTGTTTGATGTTCATCTTCATATCCACCAATAACTGCTACACCGGTTGCAGTACCATCACCTTTCGTAGAAAAATTAAGAGTAGGTATAGACTGATAATGAAATCCGTTATTAACCAATTTTAAAGTTTTAATACCACCAATACCATTACCACTTAAAGTAATGTTTGCACCCGTTCCAGTTCCTCCACCCGAAATCGTTGGAATTGCTTTATAACCAGAACCATTATGTTCAAATTCTATTGCTGTAATTACTCCAGAATTTACTGTCTTAACTAATACACTACAAGTTCTTCCGTCTATCTCTAATTTATCAGTATTATTAATTGTTAGTTTATCACCAACAACATATCCTGTTCCACCAGAAACAATTGTTGCAGTTGTTATACTCCCAGTTGATAAAGTTTCAACAAGAAGCTGGGCTCCAACTGCTCCTGCACCTCCACCCGTAATAGAAATATTATCATCAATACTATATCCATTCCCGGGATTTGTTATTGTATAACCAGTTACCATTCCATCCAAAGTAAATGTATTAGTTCCATCTGTAATAGTTTCACCTGCCACAAATGTTCCAGCAACTTTAGAAAGATAAATTGTAGAAACTTCAAATGTACCAATTTGTTCCTTAAGAACTAACTCAACAACACCCGTTGTACCAGATGTTCCACCAGTAATTCCCTTACCGGCTATATCAAAAATAGCTGATGAACCACTAGTATCAATACATCTTAAAATTTTATCTTTAGTATATCTTCCATCTGATACACGAAGCATATCAGTAGAAGGATAATAAAACTCAATTTCTTCTTTATATAATAAACGAAATAAAAACTGAAAAGATTTTTCACTTCCTTTAGAACGATAAAAATCTCTAAGATGTTTTAGAACAGATGGTTTGTTTGCATTAGCAAATACTGCTTCTGGAACATCTTTACCAAATTGTGTTTTAAAGTATTGTAAAAAATCATCAACTGTTTTATCAACATTAAAATAATTTCTTAGATTACCAATAATTTCATACGGCTTACCTGTTTGTTCAAGATACTCATAATAAGCTTCCAAGAAAGCTACAAAAGTAGCATGATCTTGTTTTACAAAATCTGGTAACTGTCCTTCTACACGAACAGATATTCGTTCATCAAATGAAGGATGTATTGGTAAATTAGGGTTACTCGCCATATTAGATTATTGTTTCTGAAACCATACTAACGACAATTGCAGCAGTATCATTTATATCAGTTGTTAATATTTGTTCTCTTAAAGGAGTAATATCTTGATTATTAGTTCCAGGTGTTACAGTAAATTTAATGTTTGTTGATGCGTCTGAAATTGTATAGGGAGTAAAATTATTCAATACAATTTTACCAGTAGTATAATCAATAGTTCCTTGATTCTCTGATCCATCAACAAGAGTCATATACACTACTGGACTATCTACTGTAACAGCCGCAGCTGTATATGTTGATCTTGCCAACTTAATAATTCCAACCCCATCATCAACCAGAGTATATGTATTACCATCACTGGCTGTAAAGGCTGTACTGGAAACTGTACTTTTAGTTAAAGGATTATTAAATTCCAAAGTATAAGTAGAAGTTACTCCCAATGTTGCTGGAGTTATTCTTAACTGATATTGAATAGATGTTTTACTATTTCTTACTGCACTATTCGTATTATCTATCTTTTTAGTCAAAGTTGAATATCTAAACTTTTGGTCAAACTTTTGTAGGTCACTAGTAAAATAGCTACTAATAGAAGTTTCAATTGCAGACTTTAATGTTTGTTCATTCGTTAAAAGTGTAACAGGATCATAATTAATAGATGTAGTAATAAGTAAATAATAATAAATAGGATCTACAATTTCTGGAATAACAGTTACTACATTTGACTTTTTAAGAATAGCCGTTTTAATATCATTCTTCGTTGCCGCACTATATGATGTATTTCCTGTTGGTTTAACTGCAATATATACTTTACCATAAACAGGTGGACTTGCATCTTCACCACCATAGACTGTAAGAGATTCTATATCACTTCTTTCTCCTAATAAAATTGCTTTATAATCATCTTTAGTAGTTGCTCGTTTTTGTGCTTGATAAAGTTTCGGAGCATTATTCTTTAAAGAATTAATAGATTCAGTTGCAGCTCCACCACTAGCTGCAGATGAAGTTGTTAAAGTATAATTAGCAGAAGTCAAACCAGCAACAGAACCAACAGCAGTGAATGTACTTGCTTTATTAGCTAATATACCTTTTGTAACTAGATACTCAATAAAAATAATATTACCATCAGCAAGTTGTTTACCTACTGCACCATCACCAAATATAATTTCATATTTTCCTTCTTCTATTTCTTGAAGAAAATAAACTTTCTGATTAGAAGTAATTGTAGTTACATCTAAAGAGTTACCATCTGTCCATGTAACAACTGTACTATCACTTGCAGAATTTTGGACTTGAACAGATATTGTAGAAGTATCAACATTTGCATTAGGAATAATAAATCGTTGAGTCGTGTCTGCTAAATTAACTGTATATGATTTATTAAGAATTTTACCTTCTTTAATAGGAAGATTAGGAACATGATAAACACCACCAACAGGTAGAACAGTAGTAGCTACAGTTGTTGTAAAAGTATAACTGACTGCACTAATACTGGTAGTAAATTTGGTGTCTTTTGCAATCGTAATAGAAGTAGGAGAACCGGAAGGAGTAAATGTCATATTCACATATGCAGTAGGTGATGTAACAGAATTGGGAATAACATTTAAATGTTTTGCATGAGAAACAACTGACTCTCGTAACGATGCTGTATCCATAAACATTTCATTAGCTAACATATTTGCATAGTATCCCATGTAATGAGTATTGTATGCAAGAACATCCATCAATACATCCATACCACTACCTTCAAAGTCATAATCTTGAAACTGTGTTTGTGCAGATAGATGCTCTTTTAAGTTTGCTTTAATTGCATCAAATTCTAAATCTGTAACTGCTATTTTATTGCTTGCCATTTATCGTATCCTCTCCAAGAACAATCTAACCTCTATCGGCTCGGGTGAATTAACTACTGTGAAAAATATAGAAACATTAAACCCATTTTTATCTAAATCTCCTGATACACGAACATCATCTACTTTTACTCTGGACTCAAAATTTTTCAAACAATTTCTTACGGCCAGTTCAATATCATGTTTCATATGAGGAGTAGATAATCCAAATAAATGTCTGGTTACTCCTCCATCAATCTCAGGATGAAATGGCCTCTCATACATATTGGTTCTGATAAGATTTCTAACAGATCGTTTGACAGCTTCCACATTCGTTTTACGAACAATATCTTTTGTAACAGGATGAGCAGTAAAATCCAAATCCAGATCGGCCCAACCTCTAGTATGTGTAGAAAGTCCCTTTGTGTAAATTGGCATTATCGTCTTTTCCCTTGTCCTCTATAT
>VTLG01004702.1_pt1 | contig 15120 bp, 22 predicted proteins | sample 4694571 | NCBI WGS metagenome assembly VTLG01 (sample SAMN12604809, study PRJNA352737) | marine metagenome | biome: ENVO:00000447; feature: ENVO:00000209|ENVO:00000569|ENVO:01000036; material: ENVO:00002151; isolation source: viral sequences binned using virsorter ...
CTTTTATTCCATTGACGTTCTATATCTTTGTGTGCAACTGCTAACAATAAACGTCTTTGCTGTCTGGTGTTATTATAACCCATTTTTAAAAAAGGAATTATTGGCGTACCTTTTTTTGCAATAGCTCTTGCAACTAAATATGGATTTATTCCTTTACGTTGCGCCCAACCTGAGATTGCAGAGATAGGTGGCCAGTGAGGTTTCGTTCTATTAAAAGGTTGTGATTGCCTAAAACTTTTATGCATAAAGCCATGTACATAAGAACTGTAAGGTGCAGTTGAACGTACTTTAACACCAGCAGGAATACGACCTCTTGTCCCCAAAGATTTAAACTCAATACCTGCTCTTAATTTTCCTCTATCTTTTGGAGCTTCTTTTTTTGCTTGTTTAACAACTACATGACCCGTTGCGTTGTAATAAGTTCTTAATGGTTTTAATGTAAGGTTTGCTAAATCTAATCTTTTACGAAGTTGATTTGCGCCAAGTAATTTAAAACTTGTTTCTTGACTGCTCACAATTTTCTTTTTGAATAACCTTTTATAAGTTTTAATGCGTCAGGGTCAAACTTATTAAACAGTTCGCTAGTGCCTGTTTCAGGATTACCATAAACGCTGAACGGACTATCTTTGCGTTTAAATAATCTAGTTGCTTGTAAAAAGGTGGCCTGTTTTATTGCGTCTGGTACAGAACTAAATCCAAACCTACCAGTGACTTTAATATTATTAAATATATCGGGGTCAAAACGTTCACTTGAACGATTATCTAAAATTTTTATATGTGTATAAGGTTGATATTGGTCAAGTGCGTTTGAAACATTTACAGGCAACAATGCAAAGTCAGTATCCTTAACAAGAGTTGTATCATGACTTCCGTCATCTGTGGTATCTAATTTAACAACAAGACCACTAGCAGTAGCAATGTCATCAACTGCTTGTATAAAGAAGTTGTTTGGAGTATAAAAATTATCTTGACTATCAGTTTGATAAAATATACGTCCTGTGTATTGGTCTATTTCACGGCTTGCGCCCTCAATAGCATTTTCTAAATTGTCATCTTGACCGCTACCGCTCAACCCTATGTATGTCTTTAGTTCAGCTAACGTGCAGTAGCCATTTACGATAGCCATGATTAATTACTTGCCTTTGTTTTCGGCAGGTGCTTTGGCTTTTGAAAGTCCCCACTCTTTTGCAGTTAGGTCAGATACTTCTTGCCCAGCTGCTCCAAGTAGTTTGCCTTTTTTCCAGCCCTTAGGCATTTCGCCATGTGGAGCTTCAGCAATTTTACCTTCTTCATCTATCCAAACATCTTTTTTTAATTTCATAATTTTCTTTCCTGACTTTAACTCGCCCTGCCCGTTAAAGCTAGAGCGAGTTATCAAAGTCATACTTAATCTAAGTTTCCTTAGAAGTTTGTAATTTTTGCAAAAGCAGTTGCTCTATATATAGGTAATCCCATACGAACAGTTGCTTTCATAACAACAATATCTTTCACGAAGTTTTCATCGTGAGAATCAGACATAGCTACTTCCATACCTTGTCTTGCGACTATATGAACTGCTTGTCCTCCTCCAAATACACCAACGAGGCAAGTACCAGCAGATAATTCAGTTGACGGAACAACAGGAAGTCCCCATAGTGTTGGGGATACTGCGTTTCCAAAGCCTCCAGCTCCAACAAATAATGGATTCAATGAACCACTTGTTGTCACAGCGTTGACCTCTGTCACTACTTGATACCAGTCGCTAGGGTGCATAATGATTGCGTCAGGTTGCATAAATGCGTCTTTTTGAATTTCCGTAATGGCTTCAAAAATTTGTCCTATTCTTTTCAAGTTTCCTGAGAAAGATGAAAAGTTAAAGGAGTTAATACCTGATTTATTCAAAATACCTGTCAAGTTCACACCTGAACCTGAGCCACCTAGTATTTGGTCTGATATGGTCTGTCTGACCATAAATCTTAATCTACTGTCAATGTAGCCCTGCGCTGCTGAAACGTCAGCAAGAAGTTCCTCAGTCATTGGAATAAATGCTCCAATTTTTCTAATTTCCTCTGTTCTCTCTGTGAAAGCTAATGCGTTTTCACCGAGTGCGTTTCCTTCTGCGGTTGGAGCTGCGTTGTTAGTATATGTAGTTTCCTCAAGATACTTATACTGATATTGGTCAGTAGTGATTGTATCTATCAAAGCTGGAATTACAAATGGGTCTAACTGTGCAGACTCTTGGATTCTTGGACTTCTAACTACGCTTGGCGGGAAGTTAGATTCAGTCACAGTAGTTTTTAATTCAACTCTAGGGTCATACTTGAGTTCAGATTTAATATTCTTTTGACCTGTTTCTTTATACGCTTTATAAGAATCGGATTCCATGAATAATTGACCTAATGATTTATACTCTGGAGCTTCAGATTTTGGATTATGTATTGCTTTTGGCTCTACAACTTTCCCAGCTTCTATACCAGCTTCCATTTCTTTTTTTTCATTTTCGATTTGAGTTGCTTCTTTGATTGTTTCAACCAATTCCGCCATACGCTCATTTCTTTTTGACCAATTTTCTTTCGCGTCAGAATCAAAGCCAGTAGAATCCATATCCTTAAATTCATTAAGAGTATTTTCTCTAAGCTCTTGTAGTTCCTTTTTGAGTTCTATTAATTTACTCATATTTTTTCCTACAATTCTGGGTCAAATGTTTCCATTAAGACCCGCTCTGTTTCTAATAACAATTCAGTGTCGTCCTCAATAGTTTCAACTTCTGCTTCTTCAGGCGCTGCTACTGAAAGCAATGTATCAATATCTTGATGTGCTTCCTGCAAAGCGTCTTGCAAATCAGAAATTAACAAAGTGGATTCCTCTGATAATGTTTTTTCTTTACTTAGTCTAAGGGCAGTAAGCTCCCTTGCTCTTTTAACTAATGAAGTCAACGTAGTAAGTACGTCCTCAACTTCCTCGCTAAACTTTTTTCCTTTTGGTTTATCTTGTTTGACCGCCATTGTGTAAGTGTTTTGATTGGCGCCAACAAGCACGGGGGAAACTTCCCAAACTTTAACATCATTAAGATAACGAACTTCTATTTCAGTATCACTATCTTTTTTAAACATACCTTTTTCGCTATCAAGAACTTCATAGCCAAAAGACCATTGTTGCAAATCGCCCATTGCTTTTACAGTATTGTATGCGTCTTTACCCTCTTGGGTATCCATAATAAATTGACCTTTGAATATTGCTTTTGTTCCGTCATCAACAATTTCACCACGACCAATGACACGTTTCCAATCATGCGCCCAAACCATTGCAACACCTCTGTCACCATAACCTGATTTGATTGCATTAGGTAAAACAACGTCACCGTCACTATCAACTTCATTAAAATTTGAAAAGACTGCTTCGACTTTTCCCTCTACTTCATCAACTGCTTTCATGCTTACAGTTTTAAATAATTTATCCATATATCCTTACACTTTCTTTTCGTGGTATATAACACTACACCTACAATTACATATTAGACCTGCGGGCGCTCCATTGCTACTATCTCCTGGATATTTCATTGCATACCCCGAAACATTAAAATTTTCATTTTCCCCTACTTCTTGTTTATCAACAGCAATATGTGCGTCACGAACTCTGCCGTCCCTTTGAGTTAACCACTCTTTTGTCACAACAATATTCAATGCTTGTATTCCTAAAAGTTGTCCCTCTTGTGACAAAGCCAAGCCCTCAGTTCTTGCAATTAATAATGCTCTATCTAAATTCTTTTTACCAAGCGCTTTACTTATACCTTTAGCAATATACTCCTCACGTTTCGCACCAGTCAGCCCAAGAACATTTGCTTCGTCAAATGATTTACGCAAAGCTGTATTAAGATTTTTTTTCATAGTTTTACTCATTTCAGGCATATATGTATCTAACCTATCAGCTACAAACTTTGACGCCTTTGGATTATATGCAGTTCTATCAATAGGAATTGAAACACCACCACGCCTACGTGGGTGAAAACCCTCAGTAATTATTTCTTGTCTTGGTTTTCTACGTCTTGCTCTTTGTATAGCTTCTTGTTCAGCAGGACTAAAAGTAGAATTATCTTTAAAATCACTAGGCAACATTGTTTCAACTTGCGCATAAGTAAAGTCAAATACCATAGAAAAATATATTGGCTCTAAAGTCTTATACCATTTTTCATCAACTTCTCTATCAAGCGCTGCTCCTATAATCGATTCTACGCCAGTAGTTTCACTTCCAATCTCTGCAATATATTTATTTATAAGTCTTACTTGACCTTTTAATAATTTAAAATACTCAGAAGCCAAAACAAAATCCCAATTACCAAGTTGCTCATCATATTGCTTCCATAAAAAATCTTTTGCTTCTTTTGTTCTAAATCTATTTGTGCGATAGTCCCAATCTTGTTTCCGCAGCTCATCACGTCTTGCAATAAGTTCTTGTGCAGAGCTAAATTTTTCCTCTTTATCTCTTTTATTCATTGCCTTAACTAATTTATTTGACCATGACTTACCAGCTTCACCACCCCAAAGCGCCCATGCAATACGACCATTACTTGGATAACCTTTCTCTCCAGGTCGCCAACCCTCAGCCTGTTTATCAACTTCGTGTCTTGGAAAGTACTTTGCAATGTGTCTTACTTTTTCTGCACCAGCAGTTTGATTACTTAGAATATATCTTGCAGAGCCACGCCCAACAGAAGTTCCTCCACGTCTAAATTCTTTTACCCAATCAAGACCACGCTTAGCTTCTTCCTTTGCTCCTTTTGGTATTGTAAAATCTAAGTCATCATATTTACCTTTTTGTTCAGCACTTTTACTTGACAACGGGTGTGCGCTTGGAAGTAAATCTGTATCAAATTTTCCTCCCCTAAATTTTAAAGTTCTTAAACAATACAAAAAACTATTGACCCTAGCATACGCCCATTGGTCTGCACCAGTCACAGTAGGACGAGCAGAACGGCTAGGTGGATTTGTATTGTATGCTCCTACACCACGTCTAAATACAGCAATAAGCATACGAAGTGTTGCTCTTTTTCTTGGGTCATCACCATACTTTTTATTATGGTCATCAACTTTTTTTTGTAATGCTTTTTTTACCCTAGCGCTAACCATTTTCTATTCTTTGCTCATATTCATTATGAGTAGCGCAAGGCATATATACCATATCCCCGTTATCGTCTTTATGGGTGTGCGTACCATTACAACCTATTTCCTCTGCTCTTTTTTGTGCTTCCTCTAAAGTTGTAAAAGTATCTTTACCTACTCTTGCTTTTGGATTATCGCTATACCTACTAATTTGTTCTAAACGTCTTTGAGCCAAAGCTCTTGTTGGATAGCAACCCATATTCTTTCCGCTATCCTCTGCTATGACACAAAATTGATTTTCAATCTTTTTTATAACTTTTGAACTGTAAGAACTGTTTTCAATATCGTCCTCACTTTCAACAACTTCGGCAGGAGTTTCCTCCTCAACAATTTCCTCAACTTCATCTTCTTCAGTTGCGTCTTGGTTTTCTTTAACAACGTTCATTGGTTGTAAATAATAATTTTGAGATTCATCAGTTGGTAAACCTACTGCACTTCTTGCTTCGCCAACTGTGACCCAACCACCTTGAACGCCAACGTTCATACGGGTAAACAAATCATTGTAATCTGTTTGCAAAGCCCTGACTTCAGAAAAATTATATTCAGCATAAGTGACATTTGAAGTTTCATATTCAGGCAACAATACTTGCTGGGTTATTTCCTCAGATACCATTTTCCAAAGTGGTATTAATTTATTTTCAGTAAAAAATTCTCTAAGCTCTCTTGCGTTTGAGTATGTTGCATTTTCAAGACCTGCTCCTAAACCAGCTAATATTGCAGGAACACCAAGAACAGCAGAAATTCTTTCCTCTGGAACTCGTCTTAATAATCCTATGTCTAAATCTTTTGGACTAAAAGATAATCTTTCAACTTGCATTTGACCACTTATAACAAGTGGCTTACCTTTATTACGTCCAGATACTTTTTGCTGATATGTCATTTGTATTTGCTTTGCTTCTTCTTCACTTAATCCAAAATCATCTTTAGGTGTAATCATTACAGACGGAACACCCATATTACTTAAAAGAGCAGTAGCCATTTGACCAGCAGACTCATCACCAAATATTTCCCTGAGAACAGTTTTTAATGGACTATATCCCTGCTTATGATTATTTGGGTCAAGCCCTAATTTAAAATGAACAATTTCCTTATTATCAATTTTAAAAGTTTCTTGTTCAGTTTCATATTCAAAATGTGTTATAAGTTCAGTTTCACTTCCCTTTGGTGTCACCATGCTAGGCATGAGCGGATACAAAGATACAAGTTCACCTGCCTCATTTTTTTGTTTTAAAAGATAAGCGTTGCCGTGAACGTGCATTGCATTAATAATATAGTTTTGAATTACGTCACCGCTCATATACGGATTAGGTCTACGCATAAGTAAAGTCAAAGGGTGATTAGGAATAGTCATTTTATCCCCTTTATCATCTTTTGTGCATACTTCTAATACAGCTTCAGAAAAAGAAATACCAAGAACTTGCAAACAAGAAGTCACAGCAGAGTTGCTTTCGCCATTGCCTAGATTTTTTAAATCCCAATCGCCCGCAGAAGTGTCATAGCCCTGTATAAAAGTTGCATTATTAAATGACTGTTCGCTTCTTATAAATGAATTACCCGTGTTTCTTTTGTATTGTGTATTCCTATTGATACCCAAAATATCGTAAAGTGTTCTACGTTCCGACAACTAAACTCCTCAATATGCTCTAAATTTATCTCGTGTTGATGTTTGTAAAATACCATAAGCAAGAGCGTCAACTTGGTCGTCATGCTCACCAGCTGGAAATTGCAACATCTCTTTTTCTAAATCACTATACCACACAGATTCATTAGGGTAATAGACTATTCCAGATTCCATTTTTGCTGACAAAGGCAAAGCCCTGCTAAATTTATCCCTATCTGCTTTTAATTTAACAATAGGTAATGAAGTTTGCCTTTTAGCCATTTGTATTAATGCAAGTTGATACCCAGCAGATTCAACTCCAATTACACTAGGCAACCATTTTTCATACACAGCTTCAAGCAATTTTAAAACATCAGGCGCTTCCATTTTTCGTCTTATTAAATCTAATACAAATACATTTTGATTTTTATCAATACCCAAAGTGCATACAACAGTAAAGTCAGCAGATTCTTTGGTAGAAGTTGCTAAGTCAACTGTTGTAATTATTCTCAAGTCATTATGATTTACTTGCTTATTATCAAATAAATACATAACTTTTGTTTCAAGATATCCTTTTTCGTTGTAATCTTGATAAACATTTTTCTTATAATACTTAAACCACTCTGGCTTGAAAAGACCACCTGTTTGCTCTATAAACTGTGCTTCATATTCTTGACTATATAAAAAACTTCCTATTTCTTTTTTTGCTATATCAAGTTCATCTAAAGGTACTAAGGGATTTGTATTGGTTGGTTTTTGCCACCTTTCCCAATCATCTTGATTTTCTGCTTCATCAAATATTCTGGAAAACCAATTATATCCTCTTGGTGTAGAGATGAACAAAGCACCGCCCTGACGTTCGGTCAGGGTAGGTCTTAGAACTTCTTTCCAAGTTTCCTCTTTGATGTATGCGCACTCATCAAGAACAATAAAATCAAGACCAGCACCACGCAACCTGTCTGGATTATCTGCTGTTCTTACAGTCACATAACCACCCGTTGGTGTATATATTGTTTTCTCACCCTCTTTAACAACAACACCATAATCAATACCAAGTCTGCGTATTTCTTTCCAACCCTCATTAGCCATAGAATATGTTGGAGCTACCCACCAAGTTTTCTTACCCTGCATTGCTTTTGCAATACAAAGCCAAACACCTAATCTTGTTTTACCCCAGCGCCTACCAGCTACAAGAACTTTAAAACGTGCATTGGATTTAGCAACATCTATTTGACCGCTATGAAGTTTTGGTAATTTTACTTTAAAAGGAATAGCAGAAGTGCTATCAACTAAACTCGTTTCCATTATCCCCGTTTCTTTTTAGTCTATCTATAAAGTCATCAATAGCTTCAATGACTGCTGGAAAAACTATAAAAAAATTAGACTGCATAGGAGCAGGGAAAAAGTCCTCAGTTTCATCAACTTCCCAATACGGCGTTGGAAAACTCCAAGTTTCTTGCGTGACCATGTCAACAAACTCTGCATTTATATACGCTTCATAATCTTCACTAAATACGGACACAGTCCAACTCCTCATCTAAATCATCTAATATTACTTCATCAAACCACATAATTATTTCTTTCCGTTATAAAGTAAAGACCAACCAAACACAAAAACAATAAGCCAAATATAAGTCATAATAAATATGTCCAATTATTCCTCCTCTTTTTTTATATCGGACATTTCGGACATTTCATCAAATACATTTCCGTCACTCCAATAAAGTTCAACATCAAATTCTTTACCCTTACTAACTTCAACAAAGTCTTTTCTTGCAAATTTATCTGGATATTTTCTTTCAAGTATCCAAGCAGAAGCCTGCCACGTTCCAGAGTTTGCTGCGTTTTGGATATTAAATAAATTCCTAACAACTGCTTGAGCTTCACTCTTTTGTATTTCACTCCAGCGAGAAGCGTAAGGCTCAACTCCCTGCTCTGCTAATTGACGCCAACGTCTATATTGCCGAGAACTTATTCCTGCAAATACACAAGCGTCCTCAATATAAGCGCCAACAGATATGGCCTGCGATAATCTAGCCCATATTTGTTCGTCCTCAAATTTGTATCTTATGGACTCTTTTTCGACCTGATTTGACATATTTTCCAAACTTTTTTTTATTTTTTTAATTATATACTCTTTAGGCGCAATTATGCGATAAACAATATAGAAACCCTTAAAACGCTCCTAAACGCCCACTAGCAATCATATATGCGCAAGTTTTAAAAGATTATTACTTTATTAACGCTAGATTTTTTTTATTTATTTATTTGTTAATTATTAATTAATGATTATAGTTGTTCTTATGACATACAGAAATACTCAAAAAATCGAGGCACTCTGCTGAGGGGCAAACTGTCGGGCGGGGTCGTTCCCCTGCGCAGTCAAAATCCCAGTACGCTTCCCTGTGAAAGCCGTCCAACCAGCTTGCGCTACCAGTGATTTTTCGCTGTCTACGAAATTGCGCAAACACGGTGCCCGTTTAGTACGACGAAAACGGGTGAAGAAAATATTGAGAATGGACGAGGTTGCCCGTGACGGCAGGTTGCTCTTTACAACCAACACTTAGTGATAAACAATTTACTAGAAGTTTTATCAATCGCTACCACAAGAACTTTTGCATTTACACTTCGCAAACAATCTTATACAGCAAGTTATACACTAAGACGCAAAACTAATAACAAACAAACATACTGATTCTTGCTAGGGCGTTCATTTATTGAGCGCCTTATGGAACAATCAGTTCCAATAACAAAACAAACAATCCTTATGAAAGGGGAAACAAAATGGAAGTAATACTAAGCAAAGACGTAGAGGGAAACTACTACGAAACTTGGTCAACAAACGGGGAATCAAACAAAGTAAGAAGCTCAGCAAAAGGAAATCCTAATGCTGGTGTTTTTCGTTCTACACTTGCAGTTGAAACTGCTAGTGACGAGGGCAACAACTTTGTAGGAATATATGGATACGAGGGTGACAACAAATGGGAAGATGACAAAAACTATTTCTCATTTCAAATGAGCGAGGGTCAAGCGCTAGACATGGTTGCTAAAGTGCTTGACGTTCTTGTCAATCCTGAATACAACTTTGCGTCAACAGTTGACCGCAAAGAAGTTGAAGAAATAGCTAATCAAGTTAGAAACGTTCGTAGAGTTCGCACTAACTAATTATCTAACTGCCCATACGCAAGTGTGGGTAGATAGATACTTAGGTATCAACAAAACAAAAAACAAAATACTCTTGAAAGGGGTAAACAATGACTACAAAAACAATTGGAAAAACAATCACAAGAGAAACAATTTCATTTATGGACTTTGACAATAGGTGGAATTGCTTTAGTGATTGGTTTCAACCAAAAGGATTAGGTCAAGAGATTGACAGCTACTACAAAGACGGGGAAATAACTTTAAATTCATTAGCACAAATGCTACATGATTTAAAAGATATGACTTGCAGTCAAGGTTGTAAAATACCATTGCTCAAAAAAGGTCAGACTAGAACATTTGTTATAGAACGTGCTAGATATTGGGATAATGAGGGCGGAACTAATGACGTAATCACATTAGGTAAAATTACAATCACAAGAGGTCAATATGACCATACAACAGTCAAGATTGAAAAAAATTAGATAATTATCTAACTGCACATTTTTACGGGTGTGCAGATAGATACTTAGGTATCACTAACAAAAAGAAATGGAGGTGGCTAAATGGCTACTATACAAAACTATAATCCAAGTGTTGGTTTCAATATCAAGACTGGATTCAAAAAAATATATAACAAGATTACTTCGGACAGTTCATTCAATAGCAATATTGCATGGGATTTATCCAAAGTTATAGACTTTGACAATGGCGACCAAGTCTTAGTCTTTATTGGCGCTCACGATGGATACGCTAATATTTCTTTTATATTCGCCAACAACAAGAAAAACAGAAAAGCGTTAGACATTATTGACGACTATGACACGGGCGGGAAATATATTCACATCAGAGTATTTGATTGCGGATACAACCAAGACCCAAGTGATAGAGGCAAAAGGCAAACTAACTTCAATAAAGTAAGAGCCTGCAAAAATGTCAAAGACTTAGGTAAGTACCTATGGTCTTGTGATTGGTTTGACTACGATTATTCAGATGACCTTTGGGGTGGATATGACTGGTCTTACTCAGATACTCTTTTCAAAAGTGCATATTCTATAAGATGAATAGCTAGGGCATACAGTTAAAAATAAAATCAAGTAAGTGTTGACAAATCTACTATCCCCTTTAAGTAGATATACCATTGAAAAAATTGCGACTGTATGCCTTATGGTATTTATAAACAAAAGGAGGTACCAAATGAGTGAGAACAATTTTGAGTTCTTTGATGACTTGGACAAGCGCAAAAAAAAGCATGACCAAAACAAAAAGAATCGCAAAGTAGTTGCACAAATTGAACTTGAGTTTGAAACTGATTATCACACAGCTTCAATTTCAAGTGAACTGCATAATCAAGTTGCTGAGAAAATCTCATGCATTGACGATTCATGCGTAGTAAAAGTAAAAGGAATAGTATTACACAAATATTGGGGAGGAGGAAATGATGATAACCCTAAGAGCTAACCTAACAGACCAAGAGAACACATGCGCAAATTATATTCTTGAGAATTTAACAGCGCTTGAATATATCAAGGTCATTGACGATAACCAGTCATTTCATTACAACAGTAATGATTTGATGAAACAAGACACTATACAAACTGTTGCTAGTTTGCTAGATAAAATAAATCACTTCAAAGATACAAGTGACGTAATTTATTTTTATGAGAAACCTTACAAGTGGGTTGACGAAGCAAACGTTGCATTATTTGTAGACAACGTGCGAGAGTGTGTGCAACAAGACGCAACACTTGACCCAAAAACAAAGTCACATATTCTTTGGACTATCAAAGATTATGCAGACGCACAGGGGTTTGACATTGACGAGCGTATTGCTTCAGAAAAAGATGACCTAAAGCTATATCAATAACTAGCTCAAGACTGCATGACTGTTGCCCATACAGTTGTGCAGTCCTAGGTAGTTATACAATTCGGTATAACTATGACGAGTAGGAGGTCAGTAATGACGGATACACAAAAACCAAAAGAAAAATCCCGTTTCAAAAGCTGGCGTGAGTGGGCAATTTTGACAACAAAAGAAAAAGTCGAAGTTTACCCTACGCTTAATGCTTTAGAAAAAGGAATTATTTGGTGCAAAGAATATATGAAAATTATACCTTTGCAATGTAAAACAGTAAGCGAGGTGATGACCAGCAATGAGTACATCACCGATTGACGATATCGAAAACAGAATCATTGAAGACGATGATAATGATTTTCGTAAAGTCACTTTAACTGAAAAACACATACCCGATAAGAACGGGTTTAAAACCTGCGGTGTATGTGGTATGAGGTTGAGGCGTGGCGACTTGGCGACCCGTAAGAAAAATTATCAACATAGTTTTTATTGCGGTCACCCCAAGTGGCATATCAAATCAGAAAAAGCATACAGAGAGTTCGTGAAACTTTGGTACGCTGAGGACGGATTTGAGCTGTCAAAAATTGTGTTGGATACTTTATGCAACCAATGGGCAGTAAGAAAAAGACGCCAAGAAATCTTAGCGCAGAACTACAAAGAGTGGGACGAAATAGTTGACAAAGACGGCAACGTCTTAGTTGAGGAAACAGACCCACGATACAAACAGCTCAAACAAAAGACAGAGCAGTTCGTAGCAAATAAAATACAGGCAGAACTAGAAATGCAAGAAAAAGAATTACTAGAACAGCTTGAACAAATTAAACAAAAGAAAAATAACATAATGAAAGGTGGTGAATAATGGAAAATATTTTTTCATTTTTATCAACAATGAATCAAGTACCAACAATGTCATTGATACTAATTTTTATCTTTGGCTTGATACTTGGTTTACTATTCGGCAGCGCTTACGAAGTAGCTAAATACACAAAGTTTCTTCGTAGCCTGCAACCAAAAGTAGAACAGTTGCAAGAAAACCTTAGAAAACAACGTGAGCTTACAAACAAGCTCAGATTCATGGAATTGCAAAAAGTAGTAGACGATAGTGAGGTGAATTAAAATGCCTGCAAACGTTGAAACAATGTTCAGTGCTGTGGAAACACCATGGCACAAACTTGGCGTAGTCACACCTGACGTGTTGACTGCTCAAGAAGCAATTGCAACTGCTGGATTAGATTGGCTTGTAGATTTAAAGCCAATTTATTTCACAGACCAAGTACAAGAAATGCAAAACGTAGCAAATAAGTTTGCTGTTGTAAGACAGACAGATGATAAATGCTATGGAGTTGTCGGGAATAGGTACACACCAGTACAAAACCTAGACGCCTTTAATTTCATGGACAACTTGGTTGACAGCGGTGACGCAAAGTATGAAACAGCAGGAAGCCTCAATGGTGGTGCAACAATCTTTATACAAATGAGATTGGATAAAGTATTACCAATTGATGACAATGTTGTTCCATACATTTTATTGACTAACAACCACAACGGAAGCGGAAGTCTTAAAGTTATTATGACGCCCGTCCGTGTTGTTTGCTCAAACACTTTGAGGTGGGCATTGAACAATGCTAAGAACTCAATATCACTTAGGCATACAAAATCTATCGCAGGTAAGATAGATGAGGCAAGAAACATACTTGGACTAACAGAATTGTTTTACGATTCTTTTAGTGAACAAGTTAATAAGTTGATTGATACAGAACTTACAAAAGATAAGTTTGATGAGTTGATGAACAAAATGTTTCCAGTACCTAAATTGGAAAAAGGTGACACAACTGAGAATCAATCCAAAGTTAGACAATATAATAATACATTGTCTATCCGTGATAAAATCAGAAGCAACTATGCTTCAGAAAAACAAAACGGAAACAAAAATGCTTGGGGTGTTCTTAACGCCTACAATTCTTATGAGTTGTGGCAGAAAAATCAGCGAGGCGCTAAAACAACTAACGCCAAGCTAGAAAAACAGGGTACCTATTTAATCAATGACGATAGCAGATTAACTACTGCTGTTGTAAAGGAGTTAATTAAATTATGAAGTTAGTTGGAATACAAGAGATTGCTCAAATGCTTCGTGTAGATAGAAGCACAGTTATTTCTTGGAAACATCAGGGCAAGTTGCCTGAGGCTGACTATGTCATTAGTGGTGTGCCGATTTGGTATACCACTAAGATAGTTGATTTTTGTAGTGTGGATTCTTTCATACAATCAAAAGTTAGCAATGACGTAGTTGCGAGCTTAAGTGGGTAGCGACAACAGACGAACTGTTGACTGGTTTCGTGGCGAATTTATCCCGCTACAAATAAAAAGTAAAATGGATTTAATCCGTTGGGCTTTATTGAAGTATCGGGATAGTGAGCCAATCAGCAATGGTGAGTTTGTATACGATTTGCGTTGCGCACGTTTTGGAGGTTATCTACACCAGCTCAGAGATGAGGGTTGGGAAATCCAAACTGTGCAGGGCAAGAAGCAGGGTCATTTTGTATATTATTTACTTAGCCACCCTTTAGATGATGAGGTTGAAAAAAATCCTCAGCTAAGGTTGGTGCAGTAATGGATTATTTACCAAAGACCCAACCGAACAAACACAAGTGGACGTACAACTTTGTATTTGACTACGGCAATGACGGAACGGAAAATTACTCGTTCACAACTGACGGTGGTTATAAATATGCAAGTGAAGTTGCGTTTAACAATGCTTTGTTCAATGGTACTCGCAAAGTTTTATATGCGGGTAAATATAAAACTGTTGAGGTGACTAATGCCGAATAGACGCCAACGCAGAAAACAAAAATCAAAAAAGCGTGGACGCTGGTCTTATGAATACCCAAGACCATGGACACACGGAAAGCGAGGATAGATGAATAAGGATAAACTTATTTGCACTCAGGTTGCGTTCAAAGGCGCAATTGAGTTAGCAGTTGCTGGAAAAATTGAGCTTGATGAAATTGATAGCTTTACAACTGCAAAGACAGATATGATGATGAACAATGCTCCGCAAAGTGAATCACAATATCAACAACCAGTAGCAAAGTCTTTTGCTGGTGGTGCAAGTAATCAACCTACAGAAAAACAACTTGGATTCATAAACCAATTATTGAAACAAGTTCCAAAATCTGTAAGTGATTTAGCAAGACAAAAAGTAGAAAATGGATTGACAGGTAAAGGTGCTTCTGCTCTTATAGAACTTCTTTTACAAGAAAAAGAAGCCAACGAGCCAGTAGCCAAAACACCTAAGAACGATACAGACGCTCCGTTCTAATGGACTACATAAGCGTTGACGAATACTATGCTATTGTGCCTGAGTGGGTAATTGACTTACCCATTTC
>VTLG01009955.1_pt1 | contig 15119 bp, 18 predicted proteins | sample 4694571 | NCBI WGS metagenome assembly VTLG01 (sample SAMN12604809, study PRJNA352737) | marine metagenome | biome: ENVO:00000447; feature: ENVO:00000209|ENVO:00000569|ENVO:01000036; material: ENVO:00002151; isolation source: viral sequences binned using virsorter ...
AAGATTAGATGGCTTACCATCTAATAAAAATAATTCTTTAAAATGCACAATAAAATATCTACCTTGTTTGTGCAAGATGTGACATGACTGGTATAATTTCTGATCTTTTCTTGATGCGACTCCAATTCTTGTTAGAGTCTCTCTGATTTTAAGAAAATCGTCAGGTTCGTTTAATGATACTTCCAACATATCTGCTGGTGACCAATTCTTTACTTCAATATTTTCGTTTTCCACCTTTATAAATCCTTTTTTTCAATTCTTCCATTTGTCCATTATTTAGTAATGACAATACAGATTTAGCTTTTTCATTGCTATATCCATAGTATTCTTTTATTACTTCAAGATTGGCTATCTCTTGTGGTTTTACCCACTTTGTAAACCTTTTCTTTTTCTTAATTATATTTATAAGAAAATCATATTGAAGCCGACTGTCTAAATGGTGATTTAAATTCATTTCATTGGCATAAAGAACTGTGTCTGGAAAAAACGATAAGCCTCTGTTAATAATAAATGCATTATATTCGCTTTCAGTTATATCGTCAACCATAATATTTTTCTTGGTTGCGTTAATTGATTTTAAATAGTCGAATGGATTCATTTTTTCATTAACTTATCGTATACCAAATCGTCTAACAGTTTTGATCTACGTTGTAATTCTATATTTTCTTCAGATAAATCTTTAACTCTTAATTGAAGATCATGTATTTGCTTCTGCATTTGGGTAATTTCCCACTTAAGCATTTCTTCGTTTGTCATTTAAATTTTACCCCCGCCATTATTTCAGTACAACAAGCTACTAAATTTAGCTCATGATCCGAAACAAAACTATTCTTATATTGATAATCTGCTAATATGAGAACCATTTGCGGTATGCTTTCTGGTACTACATATTCATTCATATTATCATATAATTTTCTAAATAGAGATGCTGGATCTGAGTCTATATTATTTGCAACCCATTGTCTCATCTTTTTAAAGTCTTTTATCTTTAGTGAACTCATGAGTTCGTTTACCGATACATCATTAAGTGAAACTAATATGCCTGAATCAATTACACCCGATGTACTATATCTTTGCAATTCGTTTATTACTCTACGCCAATCTGGCATATACTTCATAATAAGTTCAGCTAAAACTCCGTTATCGTATTTAATACCTTCGTCATGTAATATAAGCATTAGACGAGACATCATAACTGAGCACAAACGCTCAGACTCTTTTTTTGGAATATTAAATTCGACTACTGAACATCTAGAATGAAGTGGTTCAATGATTCTATTTTTAAAATTACATGTTAATATAAATCTACAGTTATTACTAAACTCTTCGATAAATCCACGAAGAGCAGGTTGAGTAGATTGTGGATTAAGGTAATCCGCTTCGTCTAGGATAACTACTTTATAGCCTCCCTGGAGTGAAATTGACGAAGCGAATTGTTTGATCTTATTTCTAAGAGTATCTATTCCCGATTCTTCTGAACCATTAATTAATAAATAATCTAAATTTAATTCGTTGCATAGTGCTTTCGCTACTGTTGTTTTACCAAGACCAGCTGTGCCGGTTAAAAGCATATTGTGTAATTCACCTCCGTCAACAATTTGCTTAAATGTAGTTTTTATATGTGCTGGTAAAACACAATCATCTATAGTTTTTGGTCGGTACTTTTCGACCCATAAAAATTCATTCACCTAGAACCTCCCATCCTTTTACAGTATCTAAAACAAAACTTCTCCATGCTGTTTTATCTAATGACCATACAGCAAAGTTATCAGAGTCAGCATTCATATCTAATTCGATATTAACGCCTTCTGCTTTTAATACTTTTGGATTGAGAGTGCAAGGCATGACTCTAATTTCGCCAGTGCCTATTTTTTGAAAGGTAACCGTTACGGTTCCATTTTTAAGTGCGGTTAGTAATTTTTGTTTTTCATTTAGTTCCATAATATAGTTTCTCCTCAATTTACTCTTTGACTAGAGCGGTGTATACTGCTAGAATTCCAAGACATACTCCTGTTAAGAGTACGATTCCAAGTAGTAGTTCCATAATATTTTTTCCTTATTCAAAAAAGTGGAGGGGATTGCTCCCCTCACATTAGTCAGCTGATCCGTCAGTTTCAACTTCTTCGACTTCTTCAACCTCAACCGCTGGAGCGCCAGGAACCTGACCTTCCACTGGTTGTTCTGCTTGTTGAGATGCCGACTGCAAGAATGCAACGATTCTTGATCTTAGGCCGCCTACTGTTTCCAGTTCTGGACCTTCGAACCCGCCTCTTCGAGAGACTAGGTCAATGACTTGTACCATAGTAGCAATGTCATTAAGTTGAAGCTGAACAGGCTCTAGCTGTTCATTCATATTTTCTTCAGCCATTTTTCTTCTCCTTTGCAAAGTTTAGACTAAAATTGGAGACCTCCCCATGAGCATCTCCTTTTCTATCTCCATAATAAAATGGAGTATACTGTATATTATATTTATACAGCATATGTTGAGCTTTTCTCCAAAGCTATAAAATATTCCACCGGATAATTCGCATTAGTCCAATTTGAAATAAGCTTAGACGATATACTTACAAAGTAATCACCTGGGAGTAATTTCAAGTTTGGAATACTTACGACAAAGTTAAAGTCATTTTTACATGAATTATCTCTGTCTAATTCAATTAAGAAAGAATTGGAAGTACTATCTTTTCCATCGATTACAGATGCAGTTACTACTCCGTCTTCTCCTTTAATTGACATTTCAGTGTGACCCAATACTGCCGCAGCTTTTCGTATCTGACTTAATACATCTTCAGACATATTAACTCCTACTTCAGGCTCTGGCATTTGGATATCTTTCTGTGGTGTAGTAAGAATTTCAGGTTGAGAGTAATAATACCTTACCTGTTGTCTACTACCTGCAGAATTTTTGATAAGAACTGATTTGTCTTCAAATTCAAGTTCTGGTGATTCAATCAGGTTATACACAGCTAAGAATTCGTTCAAGTCATAGACTCCGAATTCAACTGGAAAGTCCTCAACGATATCCGCCGAAGATAATATTGTCTTCGCTTCGGATATAGTCTTGAGCTTTTGGCCTGGTTTGAATACCAAGTTTGGATTTATAGACGCAAAGTTCTTGAGAACATTAAGTGTTTCATCACTAATAATCATTTTTTCACCTCATTTAAATCATGCACATGTAGCGCAATCAAAGCATAGTGTAGAATTTTCATAAGATCGGTACGATTATGTCCATCCTTTTTGCCATACCTTTGAGCATACTTTAGTACATTACCAATTGCAAATCCCATACCATGGCCACAATCTATGATAAATTCAGTTGACTGAAAATTATTCTTAGAATAATGACCACCGTAGGTATTATTTATATAAGTTACGAGCTCTTTTGCAAGCTCGCCCTCATTAAATTTATATTGTATTTTCTTCATTCGTCTCCTCATTAAAGGCTGACACAGTTTCTGCATCAGCGTCGACCTTACTATACAGGTCGAGGAAAGCTTCTCTTGTATCATCATCAAATCGAGCGATACAAAGATCGATTGCTTTTTGCTTATTATTAAAAATCGAAAATGTTTGAACGATATGGCATAGCCTACGAGTTGATACAACTTCATCTACACCATCATCGGCAAAAGTCTTTCGAATAATGTCAGCCCAAGTAACTAAGTTTTGAGCAAAATCATCATCGTTACAATCAAACTTTTCCATGTGCTTAAGAACAATCTTTTTCTCGATAGATAGAGATGGGAATGCTTGATCGACTGAGATTGTAAACCTTTCAAGGAATGCATCATCAATAATTGACGCAGCAGTAAATCGACCATCATCTGATCCTTTACCTTTAGTATTTGCTGTTGCAATTACATTGAAGCCTTTTGCAGGAGTAACAACTTCACCAGTCTTTTTAACTAAAACTGGCTTGCCTTCTAAGATACCTTGAAGACACATAATCTTATTGGTTGCTCTATCGATTTCATCTAATAGAAGTACTGCGCCATTTTCCATGGCTTTTAGGACAGGGCCTTTTGCGAAAACTGTTTCGCCATTTACAAGCCTAAATCCACCAATCAAATCATCTTCATCTGTTTCAGGATTGATTTGAACTCTGATAAATTCTTTACCGAGCTTAGCGCATGCTTGTTCAACCATAAAGGTCTTACCATTACCAGACATTCCTGATATGTAAACTGGATAAAACATTTCTGATTTTATGATCTTTACGACATCGCTGTATGCACCCCAAGGTACGAAGGTTGAGTCTACATTTGCGAATGATCTTTCGCTGTTTACTACAGATGAAACCATCTTAGCAGCAGCCTGAGGTATTTGGTCCATTTGAGAACTCTCTTCTGGTTCGACTAAAGATAAATAAGTACCTAAGTCATAGGTACCTACTTTGACACGATTGTCTTTGTTCATTACTGGATCCCAGTCTTTGCCGGTGTATCCAAAGCTTTCGCCAGCATCTACGATTGTTTGCTTACGAAATTCAGTTTGACCTGGGAACCTTTTGTGCAGTTCGCCAAGAATGATTTTTGTTGAAGTTTTCAAATTTTCCATAATATATTCCTTATCAATTAATTTATTTTATAGTAGTATTCTATCATACTTTTGAGCAAATGTAAACGGTTTTGGTGAAAAAAAGTGAAGTTTTTTTAGAATATTTTGTTATATACATATACCTTTTTATACCGCGACCGTCCTTCCAAAGTTAGTTAGTAGCGTCTTATTGCTCTTCTTAGATGTGCTATGCTTCTTGAAAGCTGATCTGATTTGAGCATGAGTGGCATGTTCGTTTACTTCGAATTCTTCTGCTTCAGTACTCATTTTATCTTTCTTTAAGATATAGAACTTATTGTAACCAAGAGCGTTATCAAATGTAAGACAACGATTCTTAGAATACTCTCTTTGGAATTGCTTACGAGAATCTTCGTCTATATAAGTATATCGATCACCTGAGGAAGCCTGTGCAATTTTCATATTGTACTCATGTCGATCTCCAGCAATGTAAAAGCATTGAGTAGTTACGTTATAAGTCTTTTGTAAATTTTCTAATAGCGAAGTTGTCATAAGACCACGACGGTTTTTTGTATTGAAGACATTGCCATCAACTTGCATGTTAATATTGTAACTATCAAAATCAGTTTTCGCATTACCATTTTTGTGTACAAGATCAAGACTATTAGTTTCACCATCGCTGATTACTACTAAGTTCATGTTATCTGTATTGTTCTTTGCAATGAAATCTTTTATAACTTTAGTCATTACAATTAGTGAACTATTAAGAGGTGTAGAACCATACTCATCATATTTTGTAAGCAAATATCCATCCCAACCGCCATACCCTGGCTCGTCCATAATCTTACGCATAAACATGTGATAAGTTCCATCGATAAACTCTGACTTACTTAATTTACTACTTAGAAGTTGAGTTACTCGAGTATCGCCTAGATATGCTTCAGAATCAAGTTGAACAGATCGTGATCCCATGTAATCTTCGTAATGTCTGCTAGTGAATGCATATACATCGTATGGTATATTTACTGCTTTGCAAAACATAATAGTGTGTAAGAGTTGATCCATAACATTTGACATGACGCCATTCATAGATCCTGAAAAATCTACCAACATAATCATACCATGGTTTTTAGCATCAGCTAATCGTGTAACTCGATTGAATATATCATCATTAGTTTTGTATGACCATAGTCTGTTTACATCAATTGAACCAGTTTTAGCAGTTTGAGCTCTAGTATATCGGTAAGCAGCTTTTTTCATTTCAAACTCTTTTACCGCATAGCCAACATTTCTTTTAACTTGCTTCATGTACTCTTTATATTGCGAAACGAAACTATTATAGTCGCCTTCATTCTCGCTATATTCGAAGAAGATACGATTAGTTAGTTTTCTTTTTCGCTCAGCATTTAGTACTTTAAAATCAATTAAACAATCTTTGATTGCGTCTTTGTTTGGTTCGTTAATTCTTAGAGGAGCAAGACCTGACTCTCCAGTATCTAGTAAAGTACTTTCGCGTTGTCTAAAAATTTTATCTGTGAGAGACTCTTCTACAGGTCCAGCGGCAGCTGCACTTGATTTTGATTGTTCTCCTTCTGGCTTTTCTGATTGCTCTGCATCAGAAGCTGAATCTGCTTTTCTATTTTCGTCAGAAGCGCTTGATTCAGTTTCATCGTTTTTTGCAGCATCTTGAGCCTGATCTGAAACATCGTTTGTTTCATCATTAGGTAATGCGTCATCGTGACCTCCCATCGGTCCTTGATCTTCGTTATCCTCAATAGGATTAGGCATCCCTTGAGGGGCTGGTGGTTGAGTTAATAACTCAGGTTGATTTTCCTTTGTATAGTCATATATATCTCTTACTAAGTCTACAACATCGTCAAATGTATCTGTAACCATAGAGCGAGAGTAAAATACTTCTTCTTCTGAATTGAAAGGTACATTAAGGTGTGCACCTACTTTTGCTTTAAGATTAATTTTGTCAATAAGTTTTACTTGATCCCAATCAAGATCTTGGCTACCAAAGAAGCCTTTTTCAAAAAGTGTCTTATAACCACGTGCGAATGGACCAACAAGACCTTTGTAACGATCTTTGATCTTTCTTTCTATACGTGCGTCTTCAATAACGTTGATATATGATCTAGGGCAGCCCTCGAGATTATCTTCGCTGTCATGCCAGCCTTCGTATGGAGTTTCTAAAGCATGACCAACCTCGTGGCCAATGAGTAAGTCAAGTACGTCTTTGCTAGTATCTTTCCATTGAGGCAGACCAAGTACACGATTCTTGATATCGAACCATGCTGTTTCGTAGTTGCCGTGTTGGACAGTAATGTTCTCTTTAGCGAGTAACTTAGCTAATATTGACTTTTTCATTGCATTCCCTTATCATTTAATATAGTTATATTCTATCATAGTTTTAAGCAAATGTAAACGGTTTTTGTGAAAATAATTCACTTTTTTTCACTTTTTTATGACTCGTTTAAATTTATTGGTCATATAGAATATGGCCTGCCCACCAGGACTCGAACCTGGAACCCTCAGCTTAGAAGGCTGATGCTCTATCCAGTTGAGCTATGAGCAGAAGGATAACACTTTTTAAATAATCTCTCCTCCCAGTAGTATGCAGATTTCTCCCATGGCTGATGCTCGTATGAACAGTTAGACCAGTTACGCTTTTTCCAATAGAAGTATGGATCTAGCTCTTCACGAAAGAACTGCTTTGCATGCACCATTTCATGCGCTAAAGCAATCATTTGCTCTTCCCATGATACATTACGATCTATTTCGATTTCAACTTCGTCTTTATCGCCCCAGCAATATCCCATTGCATCTTGATCAAGCTTCTTACGAAATCGTATATCGATATTTCTTTGTAATCGATTGATACCAAGTTCGTTGATAAGATTGATGACATATTGTTCAACAATTGCTCTATTCTTAATTCGCGAATGTATGGTAAAAATCATATTATCTTCCAGTGATGATATTATTAGTATCTTCAGTTATATTTATCTTTAGCATGCTTACAGCTTGTGCAGCTTCATCAATTAAACGCACTTTATCTAATTCAATTTGTAACTCGAGATTTTTGACAAATTCTTCGTACTTTCCATTTAAAGCATAAGATCCATCATTCCTACGAATCATCCAATGATCTAAAAACAATTCTAAGTCTGTCATTTTTAACTCCTATAGTGGTCGACCGGGACGAAAGAATACATCACCTTGATGCGCTTTCAAGACATCCATTGGTAATACCAAATGAAATGATTCATCATCTTCGAAAAAGCTGCCACCAAAAGCTTTTAAACTTTTTCGTACATCCTTTTTAGTAAAGCCATGATCATCATTTTCATCAATAGCTATACGGCCATTGCCGCGTTTCTCATCCCAAATATCCCATGACCATTCGATCATTTCGCTTAAGATTTGGCTTATTGATTTTTCCATGATTTAGTTCCTTTCTTCAATTTATGTGTATATTCTAACATAGCTAGAAGCAGATGTAAACAGTTTTTTTCACTTTTTTTAGATCATTTTGTTATATGCATATAACTGGTGGAGCTGAGAGGATTCGAACCTCCGACCCTCTGCGTGCAAAGCAGATGCTCTCCCAACTGAGCTACAGCCCCTCGCTATATTTGTAGTTGATCTTGCTATGGTGTTGTTCGTCTGCACGAACCTTTTTGATTAGATCAGATAGCTTTGCGCTTTTCTTCATCTTATAATAGTCTATAGCAAGTTGTGGCGCTGGTATATTTTCAACCTCACCAGATTCTACCATGTTTAGATATTCAGTATAACTCTTTACTGCTTCTTCTTCGAAGTAGTGAATCATTCTATGAGCAGTCTTTGGAAAGAAAACGTAAAGTACAAGATAGTAACACCAGAATATGCCTTGAGCTAGTAGCACTAACCATCTTTCTAGAGCATTAGGTTTACTAATATCTATGAAAAACATAAGATGCATTCGCTCGTTCTCAGCCTCTGCTAGTAGTTCTCGTATCATTGGTCCATATCCGGTTTTCATTTTGCGTAAACTTTTCAAATGAATCCACATACCTGCTACCATGCCAGGTACACCTGCAACAGTTTCTAAAACTACTGCTCGATGGCCATATCTTCGAGCGAAAAATGTATCAGCGACGAAACGAAAAAATCTCGTCATTGACATTGCGTACCAATCTGCTACTTTGTTCATGCTATTTTTGAGAAATTCTTTTCTTTGAAGAATTCTATCTTTGATCTAAATTTATTTTCTAAAACATCGCCTTTGTGAGATATGATAAAGACATTATTACCGTCTTCAAGAGTACCTAGAATCTTTGTAAGGTTATCAATACCCTCAAAGTCTAGACTTGAATCAAACGTTTCATCGAGTACCAGAAGGTTAGTTGCTGCAGAGTTTTTCATCTTAGCGATTTGTCTCCACGTAAAGAGTAATGCTAAATCGATTCTCTGTTTCTCGCCTTCTGAAAACGAAGCGTAATTAAAAGAGTCTCTGTGTCTTGATCTGATTGTCTCATCAAAGTTTTCGTCCAAATGGAATGCCACGAAGAAATCAAGTATCTGTAAGTACTGATTAATTAGTCTATTCATTACTGGCAAATACTGCTTTATGACTTTGGTTTTAATACCAGTATCTTTTAGCATTTCACCAATCACTTCATTGTACGTTCTTTCTTCGACGTACTCTAATTTCTTTTCAGTAGACTTATCTTTAGTTCTACGTAACTGATTCATCTCTTTCTTGGCTTTTTGTACATCACCAGTTTGACTTTGTATATCGTTTATCTCTTTTTGTACACGATCTATTTCTTTCTGCAAGAGACTTATAGCATCATTGTTACTGTTTATCTTTTGCTGCTTTTGTCGTAACTTGTTGAGGTTATTTGAGAGATCTGTTTGTTGAGCTCTGAGATCATTAATGTTTCTTTGGAGATCCTTCTTTGCTGATTGGACTTCCTTGGCTCTTTCTTTAATTTGTCCCATCTTTTCCTCTTTTTTAGATCTCTCGATCGTTTGATCGCACGTTGGGCACTGGTCGTGTTCTTCATAAAATCTACTTTCCTTTACTAACTCATTGATTTTATTGTTAAATTGCATGTCATAGGAATCCATTTGAGATAGCTTTTTAACTAAAGTACTAGATGCTTTCTCTTCAGCTGTAATGCTTGCATTAAGATTTTTACCTAGTGTTTTACTTTCATCAAAAAGCTTTTTAATCTCTTCTTTGTGAACGCCTATGCTCAGTTTTTTCTTTTCAATTTGATCATCATTTAACGATTGTAAGTCCTTGATGTATTTACTTTGACTATCTATTTTAGTCTTTACAAGCTCGATAGCGTGATTGATATCGGTTAATTCGTCTCTAATCTTTGAATTCCTTTCTTTTAAAAGTGTATTCATTTTCGAGAATATATTGATGTCAAGTAAATCCTCAATGACTTGTCTTCTAGACCAAACAGGTAATTGCATGAATGGTATAAAAGATGATGAACCAAGTATTACTACTTGATGAAAAGATTTGTGGTTTAATTTAAGTATATTTTGTTCAAGCATCTTTTGATAATCTCTTGCATTAGATGATTGATTTATTAGATTTCCGTTTTGCCAAATTTCAAACTTACCAGGCTTTATACCACGAACGATTTTGAAATCAGCAGTTCCTATTGTAAACTCAACTGTAACAATCGTACCCTTTTTATTGATACTGTTGATCATTTGATCTTTCTTAATATCTCTGTGTGGTTTACCAAATAGGCCAAATGAAAGAGCGTCTAATAGCGTTGACTTACCTGCTCCATTCTGACCTACGATAAGCGTGGTGGGTGATTTGTCTAATTGAATTGTAATTGGATCATTACCGGTGGAAAGGAAATTCTTCCACGTACATGATTTAAAATGTATCATACGACTTCCAGATTCTGTGCTTCAGTATATAATTTTCTTAATTCTACTTTCAAATGATCTTTATCTAGATCAGTATCTACAGCATCAACATACGAATCAAGTAGCGTTGTAGTATCTTCAAGGGATATTTTCTCGTCTTCTACGCTTTCTCCCAGATACTCTTCAAAACTTTCAGCTATCTTTAACTCATAAGTATTGACACTTTGTAACTTGTCTATGAACTTATCGAACATATACAGGTCATTTTTATTTATAACAATTAGTTTGATAAACTTGTTTTCGAATTGACTAAAGTCATAATTATCATAGTTATTATTAACATCGTCATAGACAACTTTCTTAAACATTGTTATTGGATTACGAACTGGCGTTAACTCTCTTGTCTCGGTATCTAATACATGAAAATACTTCGGATCATCTACATCTGCCCAAGTGAATTCCATTTGAGAACCGAGATACGTTACATTACCTTGAGAAGACTTAGTATGAAAATGGCCTGATAGAACCATTTCAAATCTAGAAAAAATCTCAGCATTCATACCATGTGGATTTGGCATGCCAGCCATCATATCAAATCCCTTAAGTTCTAAGTGAGCGCCAAGTATTGGCGCTTCGCAAGTTTGCGCAAATTTTACATAGTCTTTATAGTTACTATTATTAATCCATGGTATTACTGCAAACTTTAAACCATCATAGTCTAAGACCGTTGGTTTCATTATGATATTTACATTGGAAGTGAAATGCCCAAGCAACTCCTTGAGGGAGCACAACTCATTTGTATTTTTATAATAGACATCGTGATTTCCGGGTATAATATCCATGGTAATGCCATTATCACGCATAGGCTCAAGAAAATGCTTCCGATTAGCATTGAGAGCTTTAAAGTTGACAAATTTTCTATGCTCATAGTAATCTCCTAAATGAAGAATCTGTTTGATGTTATGTTCTTTTAGATAAGGAAAGAATATCTCTTCGTAAAATCTTTCTTGGTAATTTAAAAAAATGTCTGATGAATTTCGTACACCGCAGTGCGTATCATTTAATATTGCTACTTTCATAATTATGAGCCGGCATCTAATATCGCCGACATTCTATTTCCTAGGTTGGAGAACCATTTACTATCATGGCCTCTAGTAACTTCCGCTGCTGTTCCTATACGAATTCCACTTGTTTCGACAAAGCTTCTAGGATCATTTGGTACTCCATTCTTATTCACTGTAATACCATGATGTTCTAATAAGTCTGCAGCCTTTCGTCCACTAATATTTTTATTACTCAAGTCTATCAGTACGATATGACTATCTGTACCTCCAGTGGCTACTTGATAATCATTATTTATAAAGCTCTTGGCCACAGCTCGAGCAGATTTTATTACTTCTTCTGTATACGAATGAAACTCTGGCTCTTGAGCTTCTAAGAAACATTGCGCTTTTGCAGCAATAATATTCATTAGAGGACCGCCTTGAGTTCCTGGGAAGATAGCACTGTTAATTTTTTTAGTATAGTCTGGGTTGTTCCATAATATAATACCACCACGTGGACCGCGCAATGTTTTATGCGTAGTACTAGTAACAACATCGGCATATGGTAATGGACTATTGTAAACTTTACCTGCAACCAATCCGCTATAGTGAGCCATATCACATAGTAAATAAGCATCCACTTCATCAGCGATATTTCTAAATGTTTTCCAAAAAATTTGTCGTGGATAAGCGCTGGCTCCAGCAACAATCATTTTTGGTTTATGCTTAAGCGCTAAGTCTCTTACCTCATCGTAATCAATATAGCCATAATCATTAACACCATACGTATGCGCATTATAGACTTTACCACTTAGTGTTGGAGGTGCTCCGTGACTTAAGTGACCACCACTTGCTAAATCCATACCAATAATAGTATCACCTGGCTTTAACAAAGCCTGATAGACAGCGGTATTAGCATTTACTCCAGAGTGTGGTTGAACATTTGCGAATCTACAATCAAAAATATCACAAGCTGTATCGATAGCCAGACTTTCTATCTCATCCATGTGTTCGCATCCGTTATAATATCTTTTGCTTGGATATCCTTCAGCATACTTATTAGTAAAAATACTTCCACATAGATCTCTGACAGCTTTACTAGCAAAGTTCTCGCTAGCGATTAATTCTATAGTACATGTTTGTCTAGACTGTTCCTTTGCAAGAACATCTACAATTAGATCGTGCATGATTTATCCCATGAAAAGTTCTAGCTTTTCTTTCTTTGTCTTCTCGTCTTTTGCAAATTCTTTAATTGCTTTATCTTTTACTTTAACCTGAGTAATTCTCTGTCTTAAAGTATCTACATAAGTCATAGTTTCTTGAGCAGCATCTCCATCCATACCCATTTGTATGAAATCTTCGATACCCATCTTTTCAATAAACTTAAACTTGATATCTTGTTGTTTCTTCTCTTTGGTAATCCTTCTTATAAATGCAAAATAGCAAATTTGAGTAAAGTAACTAAATGCATTAGGTTTACCTGTTCGAGTAGTTTTCTCAATATTATAGTTAGCAATTGCTCTTAAACAATTTTCAACGGCATCCATTACCATCTCTTCACGATATGTATATCTTACAAAGTTTGGTCGATGCGATAGACCCTCTGCAATTTTTATAAAACATCTCGCGATATAGTCAGTAACTTTAGGCGCTGTTTTGTCTTGAGCTTTTGCTTCTTTCAGAGATACTGCATAATCATATACAGCCTCGGAAAATTCTCTATTGTTAACATAGTGAGCTTTATTGGCCATTATTTTTCTCCATAATTACATATATTATAACATATTTTTAAGCAAATGTAAACAAAAAATTAATTAAAGTTTTTTTCAAAAAATCGTTTACAAAATCACATTTTTATGATATAATATTAAAGTACACCGGGGAGGGAGGAATATATCTAATGTATAGTCTTCTTATCAGTGAGTTTAATATCGATATCATCATCAGTGTATCTATCAATCAGTTCTCTTTCATATTCTTCTAATGATTCGCGTTCTGACTTAATGGCAGCAGCACGATCATCTGGATTAGTAAGTTGTAGAGCAAAAGTTAGATAAGTACTCTTAACTGTATCAGCAACTGGCACATGCTGAACAATATGGTTCTTTAGAACTTTAAAAGTTTTAGCATCCGAGAATGGAAACCAAGGTGTGAAATTAAATCCGCCCGTTAAATTAGCGTTAACCTGCACCGGTCTCTCGATAATCCAATTCGTATCATTTTTATTTGATACTAATCCAACTATCTCGTCTCCATTAGTCAGTTTAAAATGTCTAATATCTAAATCTTCCATATTATATATTTATATCCCAAACTTTGTAAGCGAACCTTTCTCGTGAATAAATTTTAATTCTTTCAGCTGCATGCTGTAGTGTATAATTCTTTTTTGACTTCCAATGTAGATCATCAGCTATGTCATAGATCTTTGTATCTTTACCATCATTACTCTTACGTAGTCCACGACCAATTGACTGTAATACTCTAATTTGTGACTTAGATGGACTAGCAAAGATAATATTATGAAGCCTACGAATATTAATACCAGTACTAAAAGTACCAATGGAGGCAACAATAATGGCATCATTTTCTTGTTCAGTAATTGCTCTAATTTTTTCGCGGGTGTCGACATCTGTTTCTCCTGATACATAAAATAGTTTTCTATCCTTAGGCATTTTTTCTGCTAGCATTGTATGTAATGGCTTTCCATGTTTCTCAACATATTGAAATAGTATCAGTGTATTACCTTTTTGATCTAAAGCCAAGTTACTTATAAAGTTATTTCGAGGCTGATATCGTACTATAAAGTCAAGTTCTTCTTGGTATTTCTTACTTGCAATCTCTTTGCAATATTCGTCTCTGTATTTAAGTAGCAGTATATCTATCTCTAACTGAGACAAATCGTTGCTATCCATTAACTGTTTTGTCGTAATGACTTTATGTACAGGTCCAAACAAACCTTCTAATACGAGCTGATGAGTTTGTGTACCATCTAATGTACCGGTGGTTCCTACGCGATATTCTGCATTTACGCATTTTTCTAATATAGATGTTAATGACTTTGCTTTAAAATTATGTGCTTCATCTCCTATGACCATACCATAATCTAGAAACCAGCTTTGCTGTAACTTATGTATTGATTGCCATGTACTTATAATAACTCTTTTTTCTACACCAAACTTTTCGCGACCTGAGTATATTCTGTGACAAACATCTTCTGCATTCCAACTATCTTTTGAACTGTAATCAGCAAAATCGCTATACATCTGTTCTACAAGTGATGTCGTAGGTACAATGATTAGAACTTTATTATCGTTATTATGTAGGTAATATCTCATGGCAAGATATATGATTAGACTCTTACCAGAAGCTGTAGGTGATAACAGTAAGGTTTTCTTATTTTTAAGCGTGTGCGAGAGTCCCTCTAACTGATAGTTCCTAGGGGTTATATCATCACCGTTCACAGAGAGTGATATTTCACCTAATAGGGTTTCAAGGTTATGCTCAGATAGTGATCCGAGTGTACCATAAGTAGGGTTATTTTCGACTTCTAGGTTATAATCTCTAACTTCACAAAACTCACTTAAATATTTGTATAGTCCATTGTATAGAGTTTTCTTTCTAGAATCGTATAATCTAATTTTTCCGTCCCACATACGATTTTTGTATGCT
>VTLG01010680.1_pt1 | contig 15119 bp, 17 predicted proteins | sample 4694571 | NCBI WGS metagenome assembly VTLG01 (sample SAMN12604809, study PRJNA352737) | marine metagenome | biome: ENVO:00000447; feature: ENVO:00000209|ENVO:00000569|ENVO:01000036; material: ENVO:00002151; isolation source: viral sequences binned using virsorter ...
ACTAACTTATTTACTTATCGACCAAGACGGAATAATGCAACTTGAATAAATAAAACATAGACAGTATATACTGCCTTTTTTTGGTACATACCGAATGAGTTAAATGGCGACACCATATAGATTTAAACGCTCTGCTATAGCAGGGAAGAGACCCACTTTGGCAGATTTAGAGTTAGGAGAGATTGCTCTTAACACTTATGATGGAAAATTATATGCAGAAAGAGAGACTAATGGTGTTGGTATAGCTGATACGGTTGCATTACTTAATCCTTGGGAAGAGACATATGGTGGAGGTTCGATTGAATATGTCGGGACTGTAACTGCCACAACATATACTGGTAATCAAGTTATAGGAACACCTGCAGGTGGATTTAAGTCAGGAGCATTTACAATAAACAGTTCAGATCATACAAAGGATTCAATAAACGAATTAAATTTTATATTAGGAAAGTTAGTTCCTGATCCACCTACAACAATTAATAATGCAGCGGTTGATCTAACAAACGATACAGAGCATTTTCTCTGTGCTGGATTTACTCCTACAAATAATACTGGTGGTGCTGCACCCGATCAAACTGGTACTACCTCATACGTTAGAAATACTACAAGTCAGGTAACAACTGATCCTTTAACAGAATACGGACCAGGTGATGCTGGAACTGTCAAAGGATTTATAAATGCGGTTGGTGTAGGAACAGTTGTCTTATCTACATCAAACAATGATGGAACCTATGATAAATTAGTCATTTCAAACAATGAAGATGCATCTAACTCAACACGAAATCCTGGCATCACATCACAATTCTATCAGATATATGATGCGAAGTTATTAAATGCACCATCACCTGATGGATTTAACAAAGCATTCTTTACACAAGATTCAAGCACAACTCAGTCAACTTTCTGGTATGAAGATCCAAGTTCAGTAGGTGTTCCTGATATGACATTTGGTGCTGTTTCTCCACCTTCATCACCAACATTATCATACTCATCATACGTTCCTCACTATACTGAGGCATCAGGAAATGCATTCAGTTATGTGATATCTGTCACCAATGCAACTGGTGATATGTACAATAGTAATAATAATGTGCTACTCACTGCTGAGAATCAAACCACTGGATTTACCAGACCAGACGCATCTAAACTTTTTAATGAGACAACTGTTTCTGGTGTACAGGGAACTCATCCACCTCAAAGAAATTGGGGAGCATCAGGAACTCCTGCGATTGTAACTGCAACTCACGTTCCAAGAAACGTACACGCAACTATAACTTCTAATCATTTCCATAGATGGGATTGTACTACACCATATGGCAGTGATTTAAATGAAAGGGCAACAGTCAGTCAGGCAGTTAACATCATGGGTACGACTGCTGACTTTACGAACAATGTTGATGAAGATGCTATTGAATGTACCGTTGGTAGTTTGACTGGTGGTTCTGCTACCAGAGTCAAGGCAGGAGCAAGTGGTGATACACCAACTCCAACTTTTGTAACTTGGGATGGTAATGCAGCGGGAACTCCTGCTGTGTATGAGGCAATCGTAAGAGGTGGTGATCTACGTCATGATCAGACAAATTATGCGTCTGGCTATCTTCCAGCAGGTCCTAACTTATCTTCTGGTAGAAGTGGAACTCAATACTTCCAATTCCAGTTCATACAATCTGCGATCTCTCAGTTTAATATTTCTTATACTGGTTCGTTGGCAGGGTGTTTTGTGTGTATGCCTGATAACTCTACTTGGACAACAGGTTTAAGTGCTACGAATGGTTGGGCAGATATGTTCCAAGCATACATCGGTGCTGGTGTTCCTAATAATGCAAATCCAGGTTGTGCATCTGGTGGTGTGATGGATACAAATGGTGGTACATTTACTTGTGTATTCGGATCAGAATCATCTTCTAATGATAGTAATAATCGAGTTTTGATTAGATTTAAATTAACTAATGGTAATTCTATTAGTGATATTTCATTGTCAGATACATAATATTAGGAGAGTAACTTAAGTGTCAGCAACTACCGAACAAAAAGTCGATTTTCTATTAAAGAAAGTTGGTTTTACCTTATCAAAGACAGGATCTGTAACAGGAACTGGTGCGATAAGTGGTGGCACAACAAAAGAACCCTTTGCAGAATCTTTACCATCTCCATTAGTTGTACCTGATACAAGTATTTGGAATCAGAGTTTAAGTATTCCAACAACTCCACCAGGTTCAGATACTTCTATAGTAAAAGTTTATAGCACTTCTTCTGCTCATCGTATGACAGCAGATAGTTCTGTCTCTGGCAGTCGTGCTTTCATTGCGTATTCGACATATAATAATACATCTTCTGCACGTTTAACTGATTGGATTGATACTCAGTTTGGAACTGCATATGTTCTTAAAGTTTACAAAGGAGATCCAAACTCTGGTGGTACTTTATTACCTGCTGGTGGTTCAGGATCTAATGATGGTTGGTTCTTTGACTACTCATCTGGTGTTCTTAACTTTAATGGATCGGGATTACCAAGTGGTGTAACTGATACTAATATCTACATTGTTGGTTACAGATACATTGGTAGTAAGGGTGTATCATCTCCTGGTCAACTCAGTCCTACTAATCTTTTTGTTGCTGGTATCTCTACGTTCGTTGGAGTCGGCACATTCCAAAATGATTTATCAGTTGCTGGTCAGTTCAAGGGATATACAAATCTTGTAGCTCCACATAGTGCAACTACAAAAAACTTTACTGTTACTGTTCAAAGTAAAGATTCTTCTCACAGATACAATGGACAGGGTAGTGGCAATGCATATTTAATTGATGGTATACAATCACCAATTCTTACTTTAACACCTGGCAGAACTTATAGATTTACAAATAATAATACAGGAAGTCACCCACTTAAATTTTATCTTGAAGCAGATAAAACCACGAATTATACCACAGGTGTTAATTTCCAGAATACTTATACTGAAATTACAATAAGTGATGAAACACCAAATGTTTTACATTATCAGTGTACTGCTCATTCCCTTATGGGTAATGCGATTGTCACAAACTCTAATGTAGTTAATACAAACTATGCTGCAACTCTTCGTGGTGGACTTACTGCTAACTCCGCAAAGGTAGAAGATTTAACATCAGGTCGTGTTGTACTTGCTGGAACTGGTGGTGAGTTAGAGGACAATGGTAATTTAACATTCAATGGATCACAGTTAGGTATCACTGGTACTGTAAATGCTTCAAGTACAATTACTGGTACTGAGTTTCATACTGGTGCTTCTGGATCAGCAATCAGAGTCACATCAAATACAATCTCAGGTCCTGCGACATTCACTCTTGACCCTGCGGCGGTTGGTGATAATACAGGTAAAGTTATAATTGCTGGTGACTTACAAGTAGATGGTACAACAACCACAGTCAACTCTACGACTGTTAATATTGTTGATAAAAATATTCAGGTTGCAACTGGTTCTGCGAATGACGCTGCTGCAAATGGTGGTGGTATCACAATCGCATCGGGAGATGGTAATAAGACATTCCAATTTGAAGCAACGGGAGATAACTTAGGATCTTCTGAAAACTTAAATCTAGCATCTGGTAAAGATTATAAGATCAATAATACATCAGTACTAAATGCAACGACTCTTGGTTCTGGTGTTGTCAACTCTTCACTAACAAATGTTGGAACACTGACTTCATTAGATGTTAGTGGACTTGTTGGTATTGGAAGTCTCACTGTTGCAGGTGTATCTACTTTTTCAGGAGCTATAGATGGTACGAGTGCGATTCTTACGGGAAATATAACAGCAAACAGATTTACTGGCACAGATGGTAATGCAATAACTCTTGGAGATAATAAAAAAATCGTACTTGGTACAGGATCAGATTTTGAAATTTTTCATAGTGGCAACAACTCTTTTATAAAAGATACTGGCACTGGAAGTCTAACTGTAAATACATCTCAACTACTACTTAGAAATGCTGCAAACAACCAAGAAGCTGTTAAATTTACTGAAGGAGGAGCTGTTGAGGTATATCATGCAGGAGTTAAGAAATTTCAATCCAATAGTGAAGGCGTTCTCTTTCAAGGCGTTGGCACTAATGTAGATGGAAGTAAACTAATTTTAGCTTTAGGTGATGGTTCAAATAAACGTTCAACAATACAGGGTACATCTAATAGTGTAGATGAAAAAGGTATAGAATTTAAAACTTATTCTTCCGCAGCTAAAACTCCTTTAACACTAACGCATGATGGACATTTAAAAGTACCAGATAATAGTAGGTTAAAAATTGGAACAGGCGAAGATCTTGAAATATTTCACACGGGAAACCAAACTTATATTAAAAATGGTTCAACTGGTGATTTAAATTTAAATACAAATGGACAAAAAGTTGTTTTATATAACGACGGAAATAGTGAGTATTTGGGTCAATTTATTTCCAATGCACAAGTTGAATTATTTTTCAATGGTAATCGCAAATTAGAAACAACTAATACAGGTGTTGTTGTAACGGGCATTGTTTCTGCTACAACTTTCCAAGGTAATGCTACAACAGCATCTCTTGCAACTCTTGCAACTGATCTTGCAATCAATGGTGCAAATCAGATTGTATATCAGGATTCTAATAATGATTCAGACGTACTACCAACTGGTAATGCAGGTCAAATACTTGCATCAAGTGGTTCAGGTGCCGCTCCACAATGGGTAAACTCTGCTCCTGCTGGTGCGATTGAAGGTATCACAATTCGTGATGAGAGTACGATTGTTGGTACAGCAAACAGTATTTCAACTATCAACTTTGTAGGAAATGGAGTTGTTGCTGATGCCGCTGTTGCAGCTGGTATTGCAACCGTCACAATCAATACTGGTGTTGCAGTATCTGAGGGTAGTGGTACTAAAGCTACTGGTGCTACAGGACTTGACTTTGTAGGTCCATTAATAGGTGTTGATGCATCATCTAATACTGGTATCTCGACTGTTCGTGTTGATGCTTTAACTATTAAAGACGAGGGATCAACAGTTGGAACTGCTGGTAGTATTACTACAATTAACTTTGTTGGTTCAGGAATTGCCGCTGCTGTTTCAGGCAACACTGCAACCGTTACATCTGCTGGTGGTGTTACGAACGCTGATGTCGTTGCTCTGGCGATCGCTTTGGGATGATTATAAATATCTCAACGGGGATATTACACCTTTTAACTATAAAAAATGGCTAATACTTTTAAATTAAAATCGAAAAATAATATTGGTGTATCCACAGTTGGAATATACACAGTACCTGCTTCAACGACCACAGTTATAATTGGTGTGACTGCTGCGAATGTATCTGGTCAAGGAATAAATGTAGGAATCGGAATATCAAGAGGTGCGAATGGAGATGATATAAGTATATTAAAGAACGTTCCCATTCCACAGGGTTCATCTTTAGAAATAATGCAAGGGAATAAGATAGTTGTGGAAGCTGCTGATACAGTTACAGCAAAGAGTGATGTAAATAGTACATTAGATGTTGCCTTGACGATTATGGAGATAACATAATATGGCACTGTCTACCAACAGGACGTTAATCACACAAACTGGTATCAATACTCACCAAGTTCTTAATGTTGGTGGTCTTGATTCAGCTGGTATTGCAACATTTTTAAACTTTAAAACTGGTGAAAGCAACGTACATTCTATTGGATTTGATGTTGTTTCAAGCACTGGTGCAGGTGTTACAATTAGATCAACTGGTAATGCTGCATTCTCAGGTATCGTAACTGCACAAAAATTTGTTGGTGACATATCACAAGCAACTGGTGCAGCTGCAGGATTGGGAACTGCCTTATCTCAAACACAAACAGATCCACTAAACAAAATTTATTATACTGATAAAGTTTTAAGTATATCCACCACACAAACTATTGATCATCCTGCTACTGCCAATCTTGCTTATACTCAGTATGGTGATATAAAAATTGAAGATGGTCATGATTTAATAATTAAAGATGGTGATGATTTTAAGTATGATATTCTTGGTATATCAACAACGAAAATACCAAGTAATCAATTTCCAAGTGGATTAAGTGGAGATCTAACTGGTAATGTAACTGGTGATGTGACGGGAAATCTTACAGGTAATGTAACTGGAAACGTAACAGGTAATGTAACTGGATCTGGTGCAAACTTAACCAATATACCTGCTGGACAACTAACAGGTGCGTTACCTGCAATCAGTGGTGCTAACTTAACAGGTATGATTGCTGGTATTACAGAAGTTGATCAGTGGTATTTAACAACTAATATTTCTAACTCAGGAAATGATGCAGTTATTTCATCTTGGTCAAGATTTACTCAAGCAAATGTATCAGCAGCTTCACCATTAGGCACAGGAATGTCTCATAGTTCTGGTGTTTTCACATTTCCAAGCACAGGAAAATGGTTAGTTATATTTCTTGGACATTATCTTTTAGCTCAAAATGATAATGTAGTTGTTATTACAAAAGTAACAATCAATAATAGTGCTTATAATGCTATTGCAACTGCCAAAGATGGTAATTCTGCCTCAAATAGTACATCTGGAAGTGCAACATCGTTTTCATTTATTGATGTAACTAATACAAGCAACGTAAAAGTACATTTTTACGCAACTTCTATTGCCAGTGGTAGTCAAGTAGATGGATATAATTCAGGAAACGGGATTCAAACATCTGCATTATTCATACGTTTAGGAGATACCTAAATAACTAAAAAGAATAATCATGTCGAGATTAAGAGCAAATCAAATAACAAATGAGAATGCCAACGGTGCACCTAATTTTCCGCATGGTTTAACCGTAACTGGTATTGTTACTGCATCAACAACTAATTCTACATCAAATCAAATTGTTGTAGGTTCAGCAGTCACTGCAAATTCACAAGGTATAGATGTAACAGGTGTAGTCACCGCAACATCATTTAAAGGTGATGGTTCTACCTTAACTGGATTAAATGTTGATGCGACTGCATTAAAAGATGGAAGTGGTAATGTTATAGTACAGGCATCTGCAAGTGCTGTATCTGTTACTGCTGGCAAACATTTTAATCCTGCATCAACTAATTCAACAGACTTAGGGACTACTTCTCTAAGATGGAGAAATATTTACACCAACGACCTTAACTTATCTAACGAAGGTTCATCTAACGATTTTGATGGTAGTTGGGGTGACTGGACGATACAAGAGGGAGAATCAGACTTGTTCTTAAAAAATAATCGTTCTGGTAAAAAATACAAATTTAATTTAACGGAGGTATCATAATGGCGATTTATTATGGTGATGGTTCCAATTCTAGTAATGGTAGAATCGTAAAGTTTCATAAAGGAACATTTACAACCAAAACCTCTAGCACATCACAGAATTATGACATATTTAATGTGGACATCACCCCACAAGCAGCTGGAAACTGGTTCCATATAACAGGTCGAGTTGCAGCATCTCATGCGCCAAGCCAATCATTTTTTACTCAATTTTTGATTGATAATCAATATGTTGGAGGTCGAACTGCAGATCTTGGGGCTTCTATCTCAAGATCATTATTTTTTGATTCGGTTTCTAACAATCACCGATCAAATGCCTCTTACAATACTTACGAAGGTGCTTATACACACATACAAAGTAGTGCGAGTGCTTTTAATTTTAAAATGCGAACAAGACTTCAAGGTGGAACTCAATATTTAAATTATGCATATAGTTATGATGACAATGATAGAGGAAAACCTATTTGTTATTATCATATTATAGAAATGGAGCCATCATAATGGGATACACAATAGACCACGCTTTAGCAAATTATTATTCTGACTGTCTTTGGACAATTCATGATAATGATTATTCAAAATTAGATTGGGATGCAAGTAATTCCAAGACTAAACCAACTTTAGAAGATCTTCAATCAAAAGTTAATGCTCTTAATACAGCAGAACCTATGAAAAGATTGAGATATGAAAGAGATAGATTATTAGCAGAATCTGATTGGGTTGTAACAAAAGCATCAGAAACAGGAGTTGCTGAAACTGATGCTTGGAAAACATATCGTCAAGCACTTCGTGATCTTCCATCAACACAAACTCCTGCGATGGAAGATACACCAACCTCACAACTTGGTATAAAAAATGTAACTTGGCCAACAAAACCATCATAATTCAATATCATGCCTTATCTAGGTCGAGAACTCACATCAGGAAACTACCTTAAACTAGATGATATAACATCTCAGTTTAATGGATCTACTACAACTTTTCAGTTGAAGAGTGGTGGTAGTGATTTTTTTCCTGGTTCATCTTTCTCACTTTTAGTATCAGTCGCTGGTGTAATCCAAGAAGCTGACTCTGCATATCAGATAAACAATAATGAAATAACTTTTGCAACAGCACCTGGTGCATCTGATGATGCTTTTATAATTGTTCTTGGTCTTGCACTAGGTATTGGAGTTCCTGGTGATGGCACAGTTGGACTTCAACATTTACAAAATAGTGCAAAGTTAGGTATATCAACATCTAATTCAAATAATACATCGACTGTAAGTGTTGGTGGTGGAGTTACCTCTCTTAACTTTGCAGGTCCTGGTGTTACTACTGCGTTTGTCACAAATGGTATCGCCACAGTATTTGTTCAAGGTGGTGGAGGTAGTGTTGGTGCTGCTGGTACTTGGGCATCTGATGAAGTCGGTGTTGCCACAAGTAAAGTTGTTGGTGTTGGTACAGCACAAGCAGTTGGCACAGCAAACTCTGAAGGTGCATTACAGTCACTGGGTAATATTGCAATTACTGATGGTGCACTTTTAATTGATAATGATATTAGCAGTAGTATCAATGTACCTGCTGGTAAGAATGGATTATTAATTGGTACAGTCAATGTTGCAGTCGGAGCAACAATTGATGTTGCAACAGGTTCAGTTTTAGTGGTGGTGTAACATGGCATATCTAGGTAATCGTAACGCAACAGGGGAAAATAATAGTTTTAAGATCTTAGACGATCTTGCATTTACCACGACCTTTAATGGTTCTGATGGTAACGTAGTAAATCATTCTGCTGATACAATTACAATTAATAATCACAGATTTTTAACAGGTTCAAGGGTAACATATTCAAACGGTGGTGGTGGAAATATAACTGGACTTACTAATGGAACTGCATATTTTGTAATTAAGGTAGATCATAATACAATTCAATTAGCTGCAAATGCATCAGATGCAAATGCAGGAAGTAAAATTAATATAACAGGAACTGGAACTGGCACAGCACATACCTTAAGTGTTGCATTTGATGGAGTTAATAAAAAGTTTGTAGCAACATATGATGGTGGTACAAAAGCACAGATGACAAGAGCAGCACAGCTGTTCATATCTCACAATGGTGTGATACAAAGACCTCATGATACACCAAATCCTGCAAATGGATACGGAACAGACATAGATTCAATCATAGTGTTTGCGTCCGCACCATCTTCCTCTGATTCAATCTTTGGAAATCTTGTAGCAAACAATTTTCCAACATTTGATATTACAGATAATAAAGTAGATACATTCACTGCTGATGGAAGCACAACGACATTTACTTTATCAAGAGCAGTTGTTAATAATGATAATATCTTAGTTGCATTAGATGGTGTGATTCAATATCCATCTGATTCGCAAAACACAAGATCATATAATGTTTCAGGTACGGGTTCTAATTCACTTACGTTTGCATCCGCACCTGCACAAGGCACAGTCATTCATGTGAGACACATTGGTTTTGCTGGTGCTTCTACAAGTGGTGTCACAGGATTCTTAGGTAGATCAGGTAATATTCAAATAATTGATTCAGATCCCATCATTGGTATTCAATCTGGTAGTGTTGCGATTGGAACAGTTCGCACATTAAACTTTGTTGGTGCTGGTAACACATTTAAGAAAACTGGTAATACGATTGATATAAGTATCGCAGGTGGTGGCGGAGGAGCTGGTGCATTCACAACAGCGATCACTGGTATTCAAACTTCATCACAGACTGTTGGTATCGGAACTACAAATGTTGATGATCCTGATCTACAAGGTATAGGTAATTCTGCAAGAGGACTTTATGTAAGTAATGGTATGATATTATATGATAATGCAATCAATGGTAATCATTATATTGGAACTTCAATGAACGGTCTAATGGCAGGTCCTGTATCAGTCAACGGTGTTCTGAATGTTGATGGTAATTTCATAGTGGTGTAATAAATAAAGTTATGACTGTAATAAGACCAAATAGCATATCAGGAGTAACAAGTATCACTGCTCAAGGTGGTGGTTTAAATATTTTTCGTTCTAATGGAACTGCAGGTGACTTAACAATTAATAATATTGTTGGTGGTGCTGCTACATTTACTGGCGTGTTGACATATGAAGACGTAACGAACGTAGATTCAATCGGTGTTATTACAGCAAGAAGTGGAATAAGAATAGGAGCAACGGGTGCAAATACTTTAATTACTGGAAATGGAACTGGAATTGGAATTGGTATTACTACCCCAACAGAGGAACTACACATCAGAGCAGCAACACCTGTAATTAGATTAGAAGATGGTGATAATGCTAAACAATCTCAAATTGTTGGTTCAGATGGTAATTTAAGATTAGACGCAGATAATAATAATGCAATCGCAGACACAAACATTGCATTCAGAACTGATGGTGGAGAAAGACTTCGCATCGGACCTGTGGGTCAAATTGGAATTGGTGGTGCAAATTATGGAACATCAGGTCAGGTATTAACAAGTCAAGGTTCTGGTTCAGCAGTCCAGTGGGCAAACGCTGGTGGTATTACTCATGCAAGAGGTTATCGTCTTAATAATACTCCTGATGCCAGTGGTGGTACTATAGACCTCACAAATTGGGCATATGAGGATAGTGCTTTTAACGGTCACTTAGGAAGTGGATGGTCACTTCCATCAAGTGGTGTATTTACTTTTCCAACAACAGGAATTTATGATGTTTCCATGATGGGAATGATGAGACAATTAAATAATAGTAATGCATGGTGTGGTGTTCAAGGAAAAGCAACAACAAATAACTCTAGTTACAACATTGCATTTGAATGTTATCAACAGATTGTACAAGCAAGTGGTAGTTCAAATCAATATGTTAATTTTTATGGTCATTGTATATTAGATGTTACTAATACAAGCAATGTAAAATTCAAAGTGAGTTTTTTCGCAGATCAGAATGAGCAAGTTTATTTGCATGGTGGTGGTTCTTATAATCAAACTGCGTTAAAATTTACTCGTTTAGGTGATACATAAATAACTAAAAACCTGATGGGAATACAACTAAACGGAATTACAGGAGATGCGATCATACCAGGCGATGTTGGTATTGGTGGTACACTGACCTATGAAGACGTTGCGAATGTAGACTCAATCGGTGTCATCACTGCAAGAGATGGTATAAGATGCACTGGTATAGTTACTGCAACTGCGTTTCATGGTGATGGTGCAAATCTAACAGGAGTCAGTGGATTTTCAACTGCACTTGGTAATACACAAGGTACACTTGAAAATCTGATATTCAAAACAACAGAAGCATTTACAATTGGTGCAGGTCAATCAATTAGATTAGAGTCAGATAATATGTCTGGTAATACTTGTTTCACTAGATTGAATCGCATCAATGTCTCTACAGGTGCAACATTCCATGTATCTGCTGGAACCACATTCATTATGAATGTGTTGGATGTATTCTAATCACATAAATAACAAAAAAACTTTAAAAAATGTCTGAAATTAGAGTTGAAAATATAATAGGTGAAACTGGCACTGATGCTGTTAAGTTTACAAAAGGTATTAATGTAACTGGTGTCACAACTGCCACAACCTTTAGTGGTTCTGGTGCATCATTGACAAGTTTACCTGCTGCTAATCTAACTGGTACATTACCTGCAATTAGTGGTGCGAATCTAACTGGTGTTGATAGTGGTTTTGATTCAACGCAAATTTTTACTTCAAGTGGAACTTGGACTAAACCATCTGGAATAACAAAAGTCAAAGTAACTGTCACTGGAGGTGGTGGTGGTGGCGGAGGTCATAATTCTGATGATGCTCATGGTGGAGGAGGTGCAGGAGGCACTGCAATCGAAACTATTGATGTATCATCTGTATCTTCAGTCTCAGTTACTGTCGGTAGTGGTGGTGCTGGATCAGTTGGAGATTCACAAGCTGGTGGTGGCACTGGTGGAACTTCATCATTTGGATCATATTGTTCTGCCACTGGTGGTGCACCTCCAGCAAACTGGGGACTCGGTGGAGTAGGAGGAGTTGGAAGTGGTGGAGATCTAAATCTTCGAGGTGGTAATGGAGTTTGTGGTAATATTGATGGATATGGTAGTTCAGAGGCTGGTGGAACTGGAGGATCGAGTTATTGGGGTGGAGGACCACATGGTGGTACCAATTGGGGCGCTAGAGGTTCTCTTGGTGCTATTGGATCAGGTGGTGCAGGATCAATGGCAAGCACAAATAACGCTGGTACAGCAGGTCAAGCTGGTGTAGTATTCGTGGAGCAATACAAGTAATGGCAAAAAAGGTACTTATTTTAAATAACGAAGTAGTTGATGTTGCAGATACTGCTTTTGAAGTTCATTCAAGTTTGACTTGGATGGATTGCTCTGATGATAGTGTAAATACTAGATGGACACTTGTTGACGGTGTTTTAACAGCACCTAGCAATGAAATTACATCTCAAGATTGGGCGAAATTCAGAGATTCTAGGAATAGAAAACTTAATCAATCTGACTGGACACAGGGAAATGACAGTCCTTTATCAACTTCAAAGAAAACAGAGTGGCAAACGTATCGTCAGGCATTAAGAGATTTGCCAACAAGTACAACAGATCCAAGAAGTCCATCTTGGCCATCTAAACCTTCATAATTATGTCAGAAATTCGTGTTACTAGTGTAGTTGGTGAGAATGGTGGTGATCGTGTCGGTCTTACCACTGGACTGACTGTGGGACCTTTGACTGGAACGACTGGTATTGGTGCGACAATCACTCATCATGGTCACGCACAATTCGCTGGAGTTTGTACTGCAACATCATTTAGTGGGAGTGGCGCAAACTTAACTGGTATAAGTGTAGGAACAGAGGTATATGATACTTGGATATACACTGCTACAACAAATGTCTACGCAGCTGGTAATTATTTAACATCAAACTGGTCACGATTTGGTGATAATATTGGATCAGCAATGACACAAAGCTCTGGGGTATTTTCATTCCCATCAACAGGATTCTATCGAGTGACATTCACTTGCAATTTCTTTGAGAGAAATAGTCCTGATAACATTGCATACATTTATATACAGACAACAACTGATAATAATGCAACTGCTTATGTCACTAGGGTTGCATCTCTTCAAAATATAACAGACAGAAGTGGAGATACTTATACCACTTGCCATGCTCATTGTTTATTTGATGTCACGAATACGACTACCCATAAAGTAAGATTTTTCTGTGGATCTGATGATAGTGGTGATTTAAGAATTGCTGGTGCACCAACTTATCAGCAAGTTTATGCAACCTTCCAAAAAATGGCTAATACCTAATCATAAATAATTAAATGGCATCAGAAATTAGAGTCAATAAAATAACGCACACCGCAGGTGTTGGTACAATCACATCCAATGCTGATGGTATTGTTGTTGCTGGTATTATTACAGCAAATAGTTTTAGTGGTAGTGGTGTAAATCTTACAGGAGTTTCTGGTCCAGAGGTATATGGTTTCACTGGAATCGGAAGTGATTTACAGGTAACAACAACTAACGGAGGTGCTGATGATATTACTGGTGCTCAGTATGATGCATTCGAGCAAGTCTTGTTCGCACCATCGGGCATAACTTTCAGTATAAATAGCAGTGGGAATTTAATCGCAACCTTCTGATGATATGGCAACAATTGATTTAGGCAAAATAAAACAAGTCTTTCGAGGGACGTATAATAATGCAACAGCATACGTTCCTGATGATTTAGTTACGTTTACAGATGGTCAAATAACCTCAACTTATATCTGTACAACTGCATCAACAGGAAATAATCCATCATCAGGTGGAACAGCGCATGCAAACTGGGCATTTATTGCAAAGGGTGTTGCAGATCCAATACCTTCTCAATCTGGTCAGGCAGGTAAAGTTCTTAAAACAGATGGAACTAATTTATCATTTGGTGCAGGTTTTGAAGGCAGTCATTATCTTGCATATGCTAATAACTACCAACACAACGTTACAACAACTGTAAACGGTAATGGACTTACTGATGGAAGTGCTGCAGATGGTCATAGAGATTGTATTTTAATAAACAACGGAAATTATCATACTGTAACTCCAGCTCATAATGATGATGTTCTTGTGATGAGTGTATCTACTAATGTGTATTCTAACTGGGGCTCTAGTGGCGCTAATGGAAGTTACTGGGGACTCGGATTTATGTCAGCAACTAATACTGCATTCTCCGCAAACAGAAATGTATTTTATTTGATGGGACAACATGCTCATGGTAATGGAGGTGTAGGTGGAGATGAGTACAGAAATACCAATACCACTCAAACATTTACTGCGAATCAAATTGGTTTGAGTGTTGGTACTACATACTATATTAGACCAATAGCACAAATCCACTCACCCAATAAGGATGTAAATTTTGGCCAAACAAATGGTAATAACTCAAGATCCCGACATACCTCTTGGTTACGTCACTACAAGAAGCAAACATAATCATGATTAGACCAATAACAATATTGGAGGCAATCCAATCATTAAAACCAGAATATACAAATTTTCCTATCTTTGTTTATTCAGAAGACCAAAATGTAGATTCAGGAACTACAATTGATTGGGGTGGTGCAACTCCGATTAGTAATTCTGATATTACAGCAGAGCAAACTCGATTGAAAAATCTTGAGATTAATTGCTACTATCCAAGAAGAGTTGGAACAGCAACAACATCTGGATATGCTTTGATAACAGAACAATTAGATCAACTCTATCGAGACATTAACGCTGGTAAGTTTGGAGCAGATGCAAAAACAGGAGAATGGTATGTTGGAATTACAAGTGTAAAAACCATATTCCCCAAATCATAAATTGAAAGTATAA
>VTLG01014218.1_pt1 | contig 15119 bp, 11 predicted proteins | sample 4694571 | NCBI WGS metagenome assembly VTLG01 (sample SAMN12604809, study PRJNA352737) | marine metagenome | biome: ENVO:00000447; feature: ENVO:00000209|ENVO:00000569|ENVO:01000036; material: ENVO:00002151; isolation source: viral sequences binned using virsorter ...
AGTGGTAGAGAGTAGATTCTCATCATACTCCATACATTTACGCATTATCTGCTTCTGGTTATTATTCAGGTCTTCAGCTGTAATAGATGAACCTGGACTATAAGTTGCCCTTGGTGTAGGGGAACCCATATCTGTATTAGGTCGTATTATAATTGTACCAGAAGACAAATTTGCACCGCCAATATGTACGGTTTTATTTGGTGTGTCTACTGTAAATTCACGTGGGGAGGCGGATTCATTGATTGTAGAAGCTGTATATGTTAGCTCCACATTGTCTAATTCAACAACTACTTCAGTCCCTTTGAATACATCAAAACTTCCTGAGTAGCTAAATGTATTAGCAACTCCCGTATTTTGGGAGTAGGTTTTTGTTACTTTTGTATGTGCCATTTAGTTTTTCGGGAATTGATCTATAGATTGTTTAGGGAAACTGAGATCAAGAATCTCCTGCCTATTATCCCTTGTCTTAGCATTCTTACCGTCTTTCTCGGCTTTCAGCTTCATTACTCTTTCATAACCTGGATGATCTTCTTGATTAATCTTAGCCCAAGCCTTAGCCCTAGCTTGATTCATTAAGTTATCTATAAGAGTATTATGAGGATAGGTGTTAGGATCTAAATCCCAATTAGCTGGGTTCCCTCCATCTCTCTTCATATCTTCCATAGAATTTTTAACATCCTTTCTAGTAGATAGATAATTAAGAGCTTCTTCTACATTTTTAAACTTCTTAAATCCGACCGTAACCGGAACAGTACCTATAGCATTCTGGAAGTGTGCTCTAACATGAGCATCCTTAACAAAGGAATATCCACCATAAGCATAGGTTGTAGATTTCAAATCATAATTACTATCTAATAGAAGTTTTCTACCAGGTGTATCGTTACGTATATCTAATTGTATAGGAGACACAGCATTGAAGGATCTACCGATGATATTCCAATTATTGATTGGTTTACCATTTAATAGGTCACTCTTTGCTGGTAATGGATCTGCAGCTAAGAATTCAGAAGCTTGGTTTCTATTTCTAATTGAACTCCACATATCAGAGTTTAACTCCTTCATGTGTGGGTTAATCCATTTACCAAACTCATTTCTCATACCTGCTAAAGGTATACTATTATTAAGTATATTAGCACCTGCTTTATTTAAAGCTCCAGGCTTCATTTGCATGATCTGCATTAGTTGATCTAATCCAGACATATAAGTTTTACCTGTTAAACCTCTACCAACAACAAAACCTACAGCTTGTAAACGTTTCTCAGCCCACTCACTGCCCATCAATTCCATGTTATCACCAATATCAGCGATAGTAGAGAATATAACGTTATAAGGTTCTAGTGTTCTGTAATCAAGTCCTACATCACCTATGTAGAAATGGTTAGGTTTCCAACCGGCATTAATCCATTGCTGTCTAAGTTGTCTGTCAGCTGGACCGTTACCAGTTAATTGCCCTCCCATATACATACCGCCCATAGTCGTAACTACAGCGGCTCCCATTGCCTGTCTACCAGCAAATAGGTTTCTAGCAGATTTTAAATCAGCTGCGTTCTTAATTCCATACTCAGCTAACTCTGTAAAGTCATCACCTGTATGTTTTAAAATAGCTATTGATTCTTTATGTAAAGCACCTAGTAATGGTGTATTCTTATACGAAAAGTTTAAACCGTTTACACCTGTTCTAGCGAATAGGTAGAAGGGTTTAATCATAGGTATACTATTAAATACATCGTCTAACTTGGCAGCTGTACCTTTTAGTTCAGATGTTAAAGTTACTTCTTTAAATGATTTATCTAACCAAGCATCTCCACTGAAATCTAAGTTACCATCAGCATCTAAGAAGTTCTTCATATGGAGATCTTCAGCTTTCTCAAGTATTTCAGGTGTAATCTTACTCCAATCTTCACCTACTTCTTCTAAAGCAGCACGCATACCTAGTTCTTTAGATCTAGATCTAGCTGTAAGCCACTTAAATGTATCGTCAGTAGCAGCTAATGCACGTGGTGACCATCCGAAAAGCTTATTATTAGTTAGGTTTCTAGTTACATTATTAATATAAAACGCCGCCTTCTCTCCAGGTGTACCTCTTTGCTCTACATGTACACGTTTTGCTTCCCATAAATCATCGCCAGGGGAACCAGCTTCTGTGTATCTAGTCTGTATATCAGCAATATCAGCATTAAATTTAGCATTCCATTCTTTTCTAAAGACTTGCATAGCCTCTGGAATTAATTCAAACTGACCTTTTAGTTTAGCTACTGCTACTTTTTTAGCAGCAAGGTCATTTGTAAAAGGAGCTCTGAGTGTAGCACCGAAAGCTTCATTGATAGTATTTAGATAAGAGTTAACTGTAGTACCTAGTAATGCTCTACCAGGAGTCTTAGGTCCACTCAAGATACTTTGTACCATGACTTTCTGTAAGCCGTGTACCAAGTCACCTGTCTTGACCTTACCGTTAAACTTACCACCAACAATAGCTTGCTTCATAAATGCATCAAAGTCTTTCCAGTTATGGACATCATTTGATACTTTGAATACATCTAGTACAGCACCTGCTAATTCTTCATCTCCGCCTTCTTGAAGCATACGAACCATTAAGTTAACGCCTTCTTTAGTTTCATTATGAAGTCTAGAAGAAGCTCTTGCTACGTCTGCATTTAATTCTATCAGCATCTCAGGTGTCATCTTACCTTGGTTTCCTGCCATCATCTTACGTGCAGCATCCCAAGTATATTGAGTCTTTTTAACCTGATGTAAACCTGCTGTTAGATTATCTCCAACTCTTCTCATAACACCATCAGCAGCGAAGACATCGGTTTTACCGATCATCTCACTAGCTGCGTTAGCTTGGTCTCTGAGTTGCATTAGTAGAGATCTATTAACTGCATCCTGTACCTGTACGTTTTTAACAGCCCATTTATCGAAATCAGATGCTTTACTAAAGTCGTCTATATTTAGAGGTTCGTCCATAAACTTACCCCAGTATTCAGCTGGGCTTGTACGACCAGCATTTCTACCTTGAACTTCTTTAATACCAGCTAATGCAGTATCTGATACTACACCTCTTCTTTTAAGGGGATCTAAAGATTTGATCTGTGCTTTATAATCTACATCTTCAATCAGATCTTTAGCAAACAAATCTAACTGCTTATCAGGTATTCCTGATTTAGCAGCTTTAGCCATAGCAGTTTGGTTGAATAGTGCGTTTGTACTACCTGGTCTACCTACACCAACTGTATGCCTAATTTCATCTATATCGTTTATAACTTGTCTTATACCATCTCTAGCTTTAGAGTAACCTTGACCTAGCATAGCCGAGCCATTCTTATAAGCTCCATATGCAGACTTCATAACACCATCAGATTCTATGGAATTAGAAAATACATTCTTAAATCCTTCTGAGGTTTTATTCATCTGTTCACTTGCTGCTTCTGCTATATCACTTAAACGTTCTTGTGATTGTTTAAAGAATGCTTCTTGGTTAGCAAATTCTGAGTTGACTTTTGTAGACCAACTTCTAACACTAACTGCTGTTTGATCTAAGTTCTCTTGAGCAAATCTAGTAACTTTACCAGGTATCTCTGGTAATGTACCTAATACTCTTTTACCGTTACTAACTATAGCTTTACCAAAACCACCTACAGCTGTCATACCCATGACACCATAAGCCATTTCAGTAGCCATGAAGTCAGCTTGTTTAAATAGAGGTGAGTTTAGACCTTTAGCTAATTGAGAAGAGAATGCAGCTCCTTCAGGGTATTGATCCAATACTTTCTTAAAGAAACCATCTTCATACATTGCACCTCTACCTTTCTCTTCAAGATCTGTAAATGCAGCAAAAGGCATTGTATCTATTAGAGTTGTCTTAGCGGCACTCTTAACTAAGTTAGCAGTTTTTAAGAATGTATTCCTTGCAAAGTTTCCAGTTGCTGGTGTTACAGTATGTGTTAAAACTTTACCTGTTTTAGTAACTCTTTTGACGACCTTACCAGTTGTTAAGGCTGGTTTTAAGAATTGTCCAGCTTTTACTAATGCAGGTATTTTAGTAGATTGAGCAGCTCCTCCTACCACACTACCTGCACCTGCAGTTAGTATAGTTGGTATAGCCCAATATCCTGCTTCATAGACCACATGATCCATTGCAGATCTTGCAATGTTATTATTAACAAGATATTCTAATGAGTTTTCATTATCTGTTTGTAGTATATCTTCATCAAGAGTAGAGTTCTCGAAAGGGTTCTTACCTTGTAAGGCAAGTCCTACACTTCCAGCAACTTCTAAACCTGTAGCAGTCATATCAAATAAACCGCCTGCTACGTTTTGACGTACACCTTCTCCAACATTCCTTTCGTCTGCTCCTGCAGCAGATAAAGCGTGTTCTCTTCTTAGGTTGATGTAGCGAGCCATATTCTGACCTGCTCCATTCTGTTGCCATAAGGCTCTAAGTCTGGTACCTACATCTTTATTCTCTAAACCTGCTAACCACTCCTCTGTAAGTTGAGCATCTTTCTCATCACTCCAGTCAGGATCGTTGGTAGTATCAAAAAAGTCATCATATGTAATCTCTCCATCTTCATTATGATCATACCTAGAGACAAGCTCAGGGTCATCACGAATCATTTTGAAAGCTTCAAGTTGAGCTTCTAGATTATTACCATCTTCAAATAGTTCTCTTAATCTACCTTCTTTTGCTTCATCCCAATCCTTCTGTAAAGCAAGTTTTCTTACAACACCCTCTGGTACATTACCAAGTTTCTCTTGGAGTTGTTCGATAGGGATGTTACCTTCCTCATCATAAGACCACATAGGTTGTGGTGCTTCTTCAGGTACTGGTTGCTCAACTTGCTCAGGTGCTGAGGGTTGTTCAGCCACGTCTAATGGCTGTTCTTGTGCTACACTTCCTTCTTGAAAAGCTTCATCAGATGCTTGTTGCATCGCACCTGGATCTACTTGTTCTTCTGCAGCTTGTTCAGCGGGTGTTCTGAAATCTTCTTCTGGGTATGCATTTTCGATTTCTTCCACATGATCCTCATAACCCTCTACTTCGAAAGTTGAGTCGGGTACACCTAATGCATCAGGCTGTAAATTTAGTGCGTCCATTAAATGTTACCCCTTGTAGTCGTCCTATACATCCAAGGTCTCGATGGATCTTCGAAATGCACCCAAGGTGCTAAATTTTCTGGTAGATCCCAACATGAACCAGGTAGTGTTTTATAATCCCTTGCATCATAACAAGTGTTTTTTATATATCTATAAGTACCAAGAGTGGGGTATTTTGAAGCTCTCTCCATAGCTTTAGCTAAGGGTAATAATCCATCAGGGTCTTCTACTTTGTTTCCATTCATATCTCTTCCTTCGAAAAGATCTTGTTCAGGAGGACGTTCAGTAGGCCATAAGCCTTCATGCCCTCTTGCTTTTAATTGTTTATCTAGTAGTCCCATCCAGTTACCATCTCTACCACGGGCTAAACCTTCGTAGTACTTTCTGGCTGATTTATCCATACCTGCTCCTCTGTTAGCTCCGTACTTATCTACGTTAGCTATTACAGAATCTATCATTCTTCTACCATAATCCCCTCCTATCGTACCATTAACAATAATGTCAGGATCATCTCTTATTTCTCTCTTACCACTAGCTATTCTAGCAACTCTTAAATGTCCAGGTTTGATTTCTTTCTCAATTGCCTGACCAGTTACAACATACTTATTGCTTTCACCATGGGTTCTTATTTCAGTAAGTACTCCCATTGAATCAGGTATTGGTTCTCCTGTTTCTTTATCTTTAACTTGCTGAGCATGTAAAGCTAAGTGACTAGCATGTTCAGAAGTGTAACCCATAGCAACATACCTATTATATTTCTCAGCATAATCTGCTTTAGCATTAGACATAGCTTCTACATAAGCAGGGCTCTTCTCATTAGCTTTGATCCCCATATTAGTGAATGCAGTATCCATATGAGCTTTAATCTTAGCTGGAGCATCATGTGCTTTAAGAGCTTCCTTCTCCATCTTAGTAGCTTTCTCTCTAAATTCTAGAGCAGCTTTAGGATGGAATTGATCTAACTGTTCATTAGATATATAACCATTATTACTAGCCATGAGATATTCAATTGCTTGCTTATCTTCTCTCTCATCCCTCATGGTAACTGTTTCATAGTTAGTTACACTAGAGGGTATAGGAAGTCCTAATGCAGCAAATTCTCTCTTATATTCGTTTACACGTTGTGTAGAGAGATCGCCTTTTCTAGCTTCTTCTACGAATTCATTAGATAGTTGTGTTCCGCCTGCTTTCAGATAGGTTTCTTCTGCTTTAACTTCATCAGAATAACCCTTTTTAATAGCTCTTCTAAGAGATTCTGTTTTACTAGGCCACTGTTGAGCAAATGTAGTACCAGGTTTTGCACCTAATTCTTTTGCCATTGAAGCTGGCATTGGTTGATTTAAAAGTTTAGCAGCATATTCTGGGTCATGACGACCGACACCTTCAGCTACAACAATCCTTTCAACTTCTTTCCAAGCCCCAGCGTTACCTAATATATTACCTTTTGTATCTACAGTAGCAGAAGTTACAAGTAATAACTTTTGTAAATCCTTACCAGTTTTATCTGAATTCTTCCATTCTAAATCAGCTTTCTTTCTGGTATTCATAGAAGATTCTATGTTAAACCTTTCTCTATATTTAGCTGTTTGAGAATCTTTAGCTTTCTGAATAACATCTTCAGTTTTAGAAAGCTTTAACATTTCAGGAGACCACTTATCAATACCGTGGGATTTCCTGATATCTTCTGAAAGTATTTCAATAGCGGCTTGCTTCATAGGGAAAGCAAGATTATTTTCTTTAACTTCTTTAGGGGTAAATTTTATACCACCAAGTTCAATAATCTTATCGCTATTTGACATCTCATGAGCTAGCTTAGCTTCAAAGCTATCGTTAAATACACGTAACTTTTCTTGAGCATAGCCTACTTGTTGCCAAGGGGATAATTGAGCAAACCTATTAGCTTCAGGATAAGCACTAGTACCAGCAGCATCAAGCATTTTCTTCTTGAGTCTGTGATGCTCAAGATCCATTGCTTTTGCATCTTCAAAAGTATCAAGTAATTCACCTGCTGCTCTTGCATCTTCAATTTCTTGAAGTTTCTTAGCTGCTTCTGGTAATGCTTTAGCTTTATCTAGTTTTGCTTGTCTAGCTTCAGCAACACCTTCTTCTTTTTGTTTCTCAATATCTTTTTCCTTCCACTCTTGCAAAGCTTTTGAAAAAGGTTCCAACCTGGCTCTCACTTCTTTGACATGCTTTATCCTTGACTCTCCACTATGGATAGCCATCCTCATGTCTTCTTGATTGTCATCAGCCACTCTTTGGCTAATGTTAGCCTTAAGGCGCTCTATGTTTCTATCGTAAGATCTTGACATAGTTTACCTCTAACCTGTTGCACTAGGTGCGGTGTTAGCTTGTAACTGACTATATCCTTGTAGAGCGTGCCCGCCAAGTTCTAGCATTAAAATCCCTTTACCACGACCTCGTTCATAGCCTTTGTCTCTAGGTCTAAACCCATGAGCAGGTGCAAAGGCAACATCCATGTGTAAATCCCAAGATTTATCTACTGCTTTTCTCCAAGTCCTTTCCTTAGCTACATCAGATTCGATCTGAGTCCTCATCTTACTATGTAAAATCCTAGATATTGCTTGTCCTTTTTGTCTAACAGGCTCAGCAGCTAATCTAGCAGCTGTTGCTCCAGTCTGACCACCTGCGTAGTCATTCTTAGCCATCGCCTTATTAGCATCTTCTATTTTCTGATCATAATCAGCAAACAATGACTTCATTTGAAAATCTGTGTCACTCATACTATCTAGCATTGCTTGATATGTACGATCATCATTGATGTCTTTTTCTTGTACATCATTTAAGTACTGTACATTATCAAGATTAGCTTTAATTTCAAATTCTTTTTGGTTGCGGTAATTTGATTTAGCAACAGCATTGTTTCGGTCTCTAACAGCTGCATTTTCAGCGTTATGACCTGCTATGGATCCGGCCATATTTAGGGCCATCATCCCCATTGATACTGGTTCGCACACGGCAAAATTCTATAAAGGTTAATTGGTTAGGACCATGTTTAAGTTCCCGTAAGAACTTGAATCCTAAAAACTTTAGAAGTTTTAGATGAGCGGTATTCCGTTTATCTACTATGTTCCAAAGAAGTTTCTCTTTTCTACTTTCTACAAACCGTTTTGATTCACGTGCAAAGGTAAGAGGGAACTCATGGATTGCGTCAGTACACAACATCCATATTAACCCTCCTTCTTGTACACCAGCCATACCGGCAATCTTGCCGTTAGGCACTTCGAACCAAACCGAGTCTCCTATTAAAGCAGTATGAGGAACATGGAGAAGTGGTTTATGACCGTGGCCTTCAAACACTTCTCTATAATCGTCGTCTCTCAGATGTGAAGCTACATAAAGTGCAGCTTCCTCTGTAATTGGGTGAATGTAATCAGACACTCTGGTAGTATCGTGGTGAATAATCCCCTTCCCAGTTCATAGAATGAATAGTAGCAGGAGATGGGTGATTAGATTTTAATAATACTGTTAGATTTTCATTTCTATCATACACAGGAATAGTATGTAGGTATCCTTTAGCAATAGCTGCTGTACTAGATAGTACATTATCCCATTCTAACGATTCAACTGTATAAGTATAATCATCTCTTCCTCTTCTTTTAAGTGTAACATCAATAACACCTACATCACCAAAGTCAAAGTTCATCCTATGGATAATCAAAGACCCTCTAGTTGTAGACATGGTGCTTTGACCTGATGATTTGGTTATATAAATCTTAGGTAATTCAACCTCGAATTCATACTCATACCCTACAATCAAATCTGTGTTAACTGAACTGCCATCTTTAAGAGAAGTTTTCCAGTTACCAGGTAGTGTTATTGTTTGGTTAGGGGCAGTGCCTGTTATAGCAGATGCAGGTACATCATAACTTTTACCAGCTGCATCACTATCTGTTGTACAATATACTGTAAGTGTACGTGAGCTATAATACCCAGCACCTAATGTAAATGTAGTGACATCAGTCTGATCATTATAAGTCATACTACCAGAAGCTATTGTCTTCTTAGTATCTAAATGCACCCGATTTTCATCAGGGGCTGTACCTATCATAGGAGTATCAGAAGTTAATTTGATGTCAAATTTTTCTAGTGTATATGTTGAGCCTGTATTAAGCACTGCATAATATACATCATCTAGTATTGCATGGAATATAATATTGTTCGGCATAGTCCATCTAAACCATGCAGACTGAGCACGTTTTCCACCTGCTTCAAACCACTTATATCCCCACACTTCATTTGTAGCGGTGTGTAGAGTACTATCCACTGCAAATAAAAGTACATCATTTTCAGTAGAACCTGAGATTAAAGTTGTATTTTGAGGGAATAATTCTCCTACAATCTTAGTTTGCTCATTCACTTGTGGTTCTTCAGTAGAACTAATATCAGCCATCTCATAGAAGCGAGACTGACGTGCAGTAGCATTTAGAAATCCTATAGTTGTACCTAATGATAATGGTACTGTATCAGGGTTAAATGCATATGAAGATAAGTATCCTATCTTAGCTGTTTCAGGAGTAAGCAAAGCTTCAGCACCTGAACTTAGAAGGAACTGTTCACTAGCACTAAATATAACTAAGCCTCCAGCAGTTTCTACTGCATCATATAATTTAGTAGGGAACTTAGAGCTTGACTGTAAATCAATAGGGTCAGCATTAGAGATAGCCATAGCAGTCTTAACCCAGAAACTATAGTAATCATTCACCCTTGATAGGATAACATTTTCGTTACTGAGTAGAGCTATTCTATTTCTAAAGAATAACATCTTTTGAATAGGGTTGCCTATAAACGTAGGTTTGGAGTTAGTTACATCATCACCTACATCACGCTTACCCCAGTCTGGATAACCAAATCTGAATGCACCGTTAGAGTATGTAGTAGCACCACCACCATTTATAGAGAACGTACCAGGAAGCACCCTAGTAAGCTTCAGAGGCATCGTAGTTTCATCAATGGTAACTTCTAACCCAGGAGCTGCTACCTCTTCCCACACGCCCTCTCCGAAGCGAGCTGGGGTATATGTACATGTAGCTCCTGCAGAAATAGTACCTGACGAAGAGTTACTAGCTAAATCAAAAGCGTTAGTAGATACGTTAGAAACTGTATAGTGTCCATCTCCAGCACCTCCACTTGTAAAATCAATAAAGACTGTATCTCCATTAACTAATCCGTGAGCTGTAGATGCTACACTAACTGTAGTACCAGATCTAGAGTACGTTACTGCTTTAGAGATCTCTGCGTTAATACCTTCAGCTTGGAACCGTAGGTAGTAATCATCCATATCTTCACCACTGTTTACCACTCGGACAACATATCCATGACGGCATACACGTGGTAAGTCTGCAATATTATTAACCTCAGTTGTAGCAATAGACATCAAAGACTTCTCAGGTGTAGTTACACCAAAAGGAGTAGGTCTGTATAAATGTAATCCGTTACCACATACTGTAGCTGTAATATTTGTACCAGATATTGCATCTAAGGTTGTCTTCAAACTACCTAGTATACCACCTGATGACACATGTTCTTCAGCAGTTGAGGATGTCGCGTCTGGCCTTACACCGGCTACATTAGCTCTAGATACAATAGTTTGAACTGATTTAACTTTTACTGTTGTAGTTACACCCTTCTCTGATGTGTATTGGTGTGTATCATTAACAGCCCAACCTTCGCCACCAAACTGTAACTTAACAAAGGGTTGATAAGTATCATGATATGAATAACTATCATCTACAGGTGGTGTAGGTTGAGGAGTACATCTAGTATCTACTTCGTATCTTAACCGAGACTTACCTCCGGCAGACATATTAGGTGGTGAAGTTCCCCATTCATCTGTACCTGTACTTATATTAACTGTTTCCCTACCCATACCTAAGCAGTCACCATTACTGGTACCACTGTAACTAGTAGACTCATCTATTGATAATGACGTGGCTCTAGTATGCGTATAAGTAGTATTATCATCCGGGTCAAATATATCTAGTGCATACTGTTTACCATAAGTTATAGTATCAAGAGATACAAATGCTTCATTTAACTGAGCAGGAGATAAGTCACCTGTACCAGTCTTCATAGCAGTATTCTTACGTCTATTAACAAAGAACGTAGTCTCGTTAATTGTAAGAGCTTGTATATCAGAAGACTTCTCATCTGATAATGCAGTGTTATCTAAATAAGTTGCGACGCCTGATCCAGCAACATCAGCATAATCCACGGGTATCTCAACACCATCACTACATCTCCATATCTTAACAGCTCCGTCAGCTCCAACTTGTCCAATGTATTGTTCATCATGTGCTGAATAGATACTAAACCATTTTGTATGTGAAGCGGTGGAGGGTGATAATGTATTTACTAACTGACTACCAGGACGTTTGATCAACTGCCTTACAACGTCGGGAACACCGTTCACTAAATCTGTAACCTGTCCTGGTATTTTCTTTTCATCTGGTTGGGTAGACATACCTAACACATAGTTAGGGACTTTTTGCGTTACACTTGCCATTAGCGTCTCAATGCTTGATAAGGTTTGTATGATTGATAAGCTGATTCATCAGGCCATCCCATAAAGTTATGATCACCTTGATTGCACTCATACTCCATGCAGGAAGCTCTTGCTTGTAGTTCATATGCACTTAACATTTGCTGTAACTGACCATTAGATACTAACTGTACAGCTGCTCTACCTGATGCTCTATATATAATATACCTTTGGAATGGAGCTGGTATATCTTCAAACTTAAGTAGTCTTACTTTGTTCACATAGAAATAATCATCATCTGGAAATTCAAAAGTATGATTAACTCTATCATAGAGTTTCCATATACCATCAGTAGTATCCTTCCTTCTTACAAAATCACGAGTACGATCCCACTCATCTGTGTTATCTATACGTGTTACATCAGATTCAACAATGATTTTATTATCTGCTCCGACATTTTCTTTTATATGGTATTCTATATTAAATGTCCAGCCTTCTGCTTGTACATCTTGATTTACTTCTTTAAGTAAATTATAAATAAATGATATCTCAGGGTTAGCAAAGTCTAGTCCTGATATTGGAGATTGACCTATGCTACCCAGGATCGCATTGACTGCGGATAGTTCGGTATCGATATCAACGGTTGTGGTAGTCATAGGTATAAATATTTGTGAATAAAAAAAAGGGAGGTAGAGATACCCCCCTTATATAATTAGTTATACTGAGCTGTAACAACGGCACAAGTGTCAAGGACACCTGATCCGCCTACAGTAGAATAAGCTAAACGTAAGTTTTTAGTTGTGGAAGCAACCGCTGAAGGGGTGCCTGATCCACTTGTATCAGATGGAGAGATACGGGTTTCTGTACCTTGACAAGATCCGTATTCACCAACTGCTGTTGGAACTGCCATAATATTATATTGTTAAGAAACTGTTCCTAGAAGTGCACTATTAGAATGCTGCCTGCCATACTCTAAAGGAGTAGCTGGGTCTTTGGTAATTGATTTATCAACAGTACCAATACCACTAAGCGAAGCAGTACCCCCAGTAGTTCTAGTAATAGTTTGTGAAGTACCAGGTTTAAGTGACATAATTAACTACGTGCTGAGGTTAATTCAATAGCACCTGCAGGGTTGAGAGTGCCAACGCCCATTGCTAGGCGTCCTACTAGTACATCGCCTTGATAAAGGACTGATACGTCCCCGCCGGTTACTTGTACTTGAGGTCCAATGGCTTCTACGATTCCTGCTGCATCACGCTGATAGATCAAACCACAGTGTGTGGAGAAGTCGCCGTTATAGGCATTGTTCTCACCAGACTGAGAGTTAACAGTACCTGCCAAGAATGGTAGGTTGTTAGAACGCTTGATCGAGATACCAGCAATTTCAACTAGTCCTTCACCAGAGTTCAGGTTACCTTGTGAGTTACCATAGTCTCTGTTGAGGATGTTAGAAGATACCTGAGATACAAGAGCGTAGTACTGACGTGGGTTTAGTACGGCGGTACGTCCTGTCTTAGGTAGGTTCTTTTCATCAAGAACTGCAGCTGCTTCGAAGAAGGCATCCACTAGTGCTTGTGCATTGTACTCCTTGGTTGCACCCAATTCAATCTGAGTACCGCCAGGCTCGGGGCCAGGAGAAGCAGTGATAGGATGTGCTTCACGTGCTGCTAGAGCAATCGTTCTAAACACTTTCTTATCATAAGCCTCAGCCAAAGCATGACCGATCTTAGCAGAGATCTCTGATCTCAGTGAGTAATGTGCAAGAGTTTCATCTAAATCATAGACGAACGCAGAGCTGATCAGAAGGTCATCGCACTGGATGGTCTTCTCAGCTACTGGAGGATCGCCGGATCCTAGAATAGGTTCACCTGGAGTATGGTAAGCCGCTTGCATGCGTCCCGTAAAGATGAACTGCAATGATTTGCCGTTCTTTAGGGTACGTCTTTGTACTGTCTCGCGTGCAATTGTTGCACTTTCGTAAGCTTTAAAAAGCTCTCCTGAGAACAGCTTTAAATAGGTTGCATACTTGGTATCATACGCCTGTGAACCTGCGGTATTTGATACCGCCTTATTCAGGGCGCCAAGTACTGACTGTGTGGCGTTAGCCATTGTTAGTTAGAGTTTGTATAAGTTTACAGACTCTCAACGTTGAGATAATTTTTCGCGTTATATGTTGTGGTCTTTCCCACCGTCTAGACAGCTTAAGGGTATCCGCGTACGGGCCATAAGCCAATGATGGAGAGGTCCGACTCTGAGGTGCCTCTCCAACTTCTTAGAACTTAAGGTACTCTAAGTATGTACCAAACTTAATAGTAGTAGCTGTCGCATTACTTGTGTTCTGTGCAGCTTGTAGGTCTACATGACCAGCTGTATCACCAGCAGTTATAGTACCTTCTATGAATGCATAGTAGTTACCATCAGCTGCTACGACTGTTACTTCAGGAGAACCTGCAGTTGTTACGTCGAATGTTACAGCTTCTGTTACAGCACCAGAGATAGGTGCTTCAGACACCATGTTCCTAGCTCTGTAAGATACAGTGTTAGTTGGAGTTACGATCTTATACTTAAGATCACCGTCAGCATCATAAGCTGCATCTAGATAGCAGCGAAATACTGCACGCTCATACTTACCTAGATCAAACTTAAGTATTGATTGATAATCTGTTGAACTTGTAATGCTGATATCGTTAGGAACGATGAGCTTAGTATTCCATTGAGATTGAGCATGTACAACAGTACCTGCTACTGTATTGGTATTAAAAGCCATGGATTTTAAATCTGTATTGGTTGATCGACCTCACGTAGTTCCGCTACGCAAGTATCTAGTAATAGTTTTCTGTGTTTTCGCACACTGGACAGGATCTACAATGCTGATGTTCAATCATATGTAAACCCTCGATAAAAATAAAGGCCCCCATGAGTAGTATGATTACCATCCATGGGGACTCTAAGTACTTCATCAGAAGCTATACTTAGCTCCGATTTTTGTTGACCAGTCGTTATCTACGTCCTCGTCTTCAGTAGTAATTACTGCGACTTCTCCGTATACATTCAGCTTCTCAGTAGCATCTACTGATGCACCTACCTTGCCGGACAACTGCGTGTCACCGTCTACTGCGTCAGAGTTGACGAGGGCTGGACCACCTTGTACATAATAGTTAAGTGCTCCTTCTGAGCCTTCGTACCCAACGTGGAAGTCGGTAGTACGACTCTTATAGTCAGACCCTGTGTAAGATGCGTTGGACTCTACGTTCACGTAAGGGCCTGCGAATGCAGGAGCTACGCTGAACACCGAGGCGCAAAGGGTCAAGGCTATTCTTTTCATTAAAAATGTTTAAGTAAGTTTCGTGTAAGGCACGCCGCGATACTTTAGTTGGATCTTTTTTTGCATGGATCTTCTCCTTAGTACCACACCCCCGTTCCATGATGTGGTTTCATGCGCTCTCATAAGAGAGTGAACGGACGCAGCTGCCTGTGGCTTCTACTGGTTCGACTACCGAGCCGCCAAGATTATTATGCT
>VTLG01005455.1_pt1 | contig 15117 bp, 22 predicted proteins | sample 4694571 | NCBI WGS metagenome assembly VTLG01 (sample SAMN12604809, study PRJNA352737) | marine metagenome | biome: ENVO:00000447; feature: ENVO:00000209|ENVO:00000569|ENVO:01000036; material: ENVO:00002151; isolation source: viral sequences binned using virsorter ...
GTAATGTCAAGTGATAATTTAAAAATAATTATGAAAGGAAATATATGACACAAAAACGACAAACACTAAACGCAGATAAGCGAAAAGTAATAGCTGATGTATTTCAAAATCATTGGGAACGAGAAGATAATCCAATGAAACAAGCACATACAAAAGCTATTGAAGTCTACAATGACATTCGAACAATTACAAAAAAATTGGTTGAAGAAATTGTAAGAGAACATCAACCACAAGAGGACATTGATACTATTAGAAGAATGAGCAATAAGTATGGTCGATCTGGTGGCGAGTTGTATCACGATAATTGCTTTAACTTTCAACACCCAATAACTAAAGTTGATGATGACGGCAACGAGTATGACGCAACAGATGACATCAATATTGATTTCAAATTAAATGATAAGTATGAGTTTGCTTATAGTTATTATAGAGATCATTTAAAAAATCAAAATGGTTTTGATCCAGATTTTAAATTAAAATTAGGGCATGACTATTCAAAAAGAAATCCAAAGTATTACCAAGATGAAACGGCTATTAATACTTATCTTGGTTTTCAAAATAGTTCTAACGAGGATAAGAGTATAATTAAACTCAGTTCCAAGTGGGATAGTGATTTTAAACTATGGGTTATTGGTTCATCTTACTGTCATACTAGACAGTTCAAAGTAAATGAAACAACTTATAGATGTTTAGAACAATTTAATATTGCAAGAGATAATGTTATCATGGCGCATGAAAAGTTGTTTGAGTATGTTGAGGGTAAGATGAAAAAACTTCGACTTGGTTTAAAGTCTTACAAATACTTCGACCAAGCAAAAACACTTGCAGATAAATTGGGAATACCTTTAAATGAAAGTATCTTGAATGAAAGTTCAAGTCTTGCTCTTTCAATTTATAGTCCAGAAAATCTGGCAAGTCTTTTAGAGGACAAAGAGGTCTTAACTAGAGAACAAAAAATAGCTTACTTTAAAGCACAACAACAAGCCATAAATTAATGGTTGACAGGGTATCCTATTTAATATAGGATACCCATAGAAAGAGAGAAATATATGGACACACAAAAAACATTTTATATAGTTTATTATTCAAACAAGGATAAGAAACATATAACAAGACGAGGAAAGCACGATGAGAAATCAAGATACGGAACATCTAAAAAAGGTGTACCTTATTATGTTTATTATGACTTAGACGCACATGGATATAGAACAGCGTCAAGAAGTTGGAAAGTGAGGGTATAAATGTTGAAAGCAATTTACTTTGCATTACATTTTGCAATGGTCTTTTTAGGTATGATTATAGCAATTCATTACGATATGACTTTAGGATTAATAATTGCAGGATTTTTTGCAGTTAAATGGTTCTTTATGTTTCCACAACATGAGGGCAGATTAAATGAGTAATTTTAATTGGTGTCATGGTCCAGAATGCCATACATACACAACACAGGACAGAATAAGAGGGATCAAAGGTCATAAAGTTTTAAGAACAAAGAAAGTAAAACTTTCTTCTGGTCGTTCTATGTTTGGTAATGGTGGTGGCAATGTATGGGATTACTTTTGTAATCACAGATGTTTAATGGATTTTGTAGCTAAACACACACAGGCGCTAGCTAACATTGAGCCAAGGACCGCGCCCCTTGAAACACCGATAGAAGTAACCAAAGAAGTTCGACAGGGTTACCGTGGAAACTATACACAAACAGAAATAAATGTAATTGACAATGCTTGACTTATCCTATATGATCCAGGACATGACAGACAAGATAACAAGAACCAATCCTTTCAGTGGTGTTAGTGTTGAGTTAACTATGGAAGAGGCACTAAGATACGACCAGATAAAACAAGATGAGATCAACGAGAACTATGGACGTATGAACCATGGCAGAGAATGGTTTATGAAAAACAATGTCGATGCATATTATAAACTAATCGACTAACTCTCTACCCCTGGCCCTAACGGGCCAGGGGTCCCGAACCAAATCCAAATATCATAAATAAACAAGACCCCCACCCCCCTTTTACGTAAAAAGGGGTCCCACTACTCTAGGTTGTATTGCTTAATTTACACATTCGTGTATACTGAAAACATATTGGTACCATGGACTTGAATAAGGTAAATATAGATAAATTACCTGCAGATGTGCGAAAAACCTTCAAACAACTTCAAGTGTTACATGCTGAAAAAAAGATACAGAATAAAGCCAAGAATGATTTTTTATCTTTTGTTAAATGTATGTGGCCAGATTTTATAGAGGGGTCCCATCATAGGCACATAGCAGATAAATTTAATAAATTAGCATCGGGTGAAATAAACCGATTGATCATTAATATGCCTCCTAGGCATACAAAATCTGAATTTGCATCTTTCTTGCTTCCAGCGTGGATGGTGGGCCGTGATCCTAAGCTCAAGATTATTCAAGCAACCCACACGGCAGAACTAGCCGTAAGGTTCGGACGTAAAGCAAAGAACCTAATCGACAGTGAGGATTATTCTAAAATTTTTAAAACAACTCTACAAGAAGATAGCAAAGCCGCAGGTAGGTGGGAAACAGCACAAGGCGGAGAATACTTTGCAGCAGGTGTCGGCGGTGCCATCACCGGACGGGGTGCTGATCTTCTAATCATTGACGATCCACACTCAGAGCAAGATGCATTATCTCCTACAGCCATGGAGAACGCTTACGAGTGGTATACATCAGGACCTAGGCAACGTTTACAACCTGGTGGTAAAATTGTTTTAGTCATGACTCGTTGGACTACAAAAGATTTAACAGGGATGTTGGTTAAGAACCAATCGGAACCTAAAGCTGATCAGTGGCACGTGGTCGAATTTCCAGCAATCATGGACCATGGATCACGGAACGCGACTCCTGTTTGGCCAGAGTATTGGAAGTTAGACGAACTAGAAAAGGTTCAAGCAACACTGCCCGCTGGTAAATGGAATGCACAGTGGATGCAAAACCCAACAGCAGAAGAAGGAGCAATACTTAAACGTGAGTGGTGGAGGACTTACACAGGTGAAGAAATACCACACTTACACCATGTCATACAAAGTTATGACACAGCGTTTTTAAAAAAAGAAACAGCGGATTACTCAGCGATTACGACTTGGGGTGTGTTTTACCCTAATGAAGACTCAGGTGCTAATTTAATATTGGTTGATGCAATCAAAGGTCGGTATGAGTTTCCAGAGCTAAGGCGCTTGGCTCTTGAACAATACGAGTATTGGAAACCTGAATCTGTCATTGTTGAGGCAAAAGCTAGTGGTTTACCCTTGACATATGAACTCCGGAAGATGAATATACCGGTTACAAACTTTACACCAAGCAAAGGAAATGACAAGCATGCAAGGGTCAATTCTGTTGCACCTTTATTTGAATCTGGTATGATATGGGCTCCCGAGCAAAAGTTCGCGGACGAAGTTATAGAAGAATGCGCAGCATTCCCCTATGGCGATCATGATGACCTTGTCGACTCTACGACACAAGCTCTCATGCGATTTAGACAAGGTGGCTTCTTACAACACCCAGAAGACTATGTTGATGAAGAAACTACAAAACGTAAGCGAGTGTACTATTAATGGATGAAATAATTAAACTTATAATGGAGTTGATGCAAAAACGACCACAACCAAAGGGTGGGATTGCAGATGTGCCAGTTAACGTTCAGTTTATGGGTCAGTCATTAACTAAATCACAGTTAGGTGATTTAACTCTTGTCGGTTCTAGGGTTACCGATGCCAGTAGATTTAAACCGTTTTTGATACAAAATGTTGGCAGAGACAAACGATATAGTTACATTGTAGATTATGAAACTGATCTTACAAATAGTTTTAACAAAACAATTAAATTTTTAAAAGAAAACCCAGACGTAAGATTAACACAGGTACAAAAAGATAACCTGTATTATAATCTTGGTGTTTTAAAAAGAGTTACATCAGAAAAAAACAAATTAGAAAAAGGCATTATTGACGAAGGTAAAAAACCAGAAGAAATTTACAACAAAGATTATGTTGATAATAAACCGTTGGAAGACTTGTCTCTTAATGAAGCGTTTGAAAGATTTTTTAGAACCACAGAAGACGCAAAGAAAAAAATGGATGAAATTAAAAAAGATAAAGAAAGTATCTTTTTATCTTATGATGAAATACCACAAGAAAGAAAAGATCACCTAGCTCGATTGTATTACGGTAAAGGATACAAAGAAGGATCTGCAACTTGGCGAGGATTAGGTAGCTATAATTTACCAAAACTACACGAAGAAGGAATTATTAAAATGGATGAAACTTTATATCAAAATTTAAAACAAGGTAAACATCAGTGGGGCGGTGGTAAATATTTTGCACCAGACCCTGTAAGAATTTGGCGTTACCACTTTGGCGACAATGTTTTTGAAAAGATGAATAACTGGGATTACGTTAACAATGAGTCTGTGTTTGATTGGTTAAAACGAAACAATATACAACCTATCAAACGAGAAGGACCGACAGAAGCTTTGGACTACATGCACCCTGTTGAAATAAAAGCAGAACTTGCTGATGAGATAGATGTGTTTAACAGATACAAAAACCCAAACGATGAAGCAAGCCGGGGTTACTACGGTGTTGACAATCCAGAAATGAGAATGGAAAGAATCGTGTACCATGGTGAAAATATATCTGCATTAGAAAAAGCATTGCAAAGAATATCTGTTGATGATTATAAACAATATATAAAAGATAAACCTAAAGTAGTAACAGAAGGTAAGGTCTTACCATTTAAAGATTTAAACGCAGAAGGAGGCATCGTTGGCTTACACATTTGATCCGATAACAAATACATTGATCGATGACGAAGACACAAGTCTTGGTAATAAGTTTGCGTTAAACGATGATGAGTTTCAAAAACTTCTAGACATACCTGGTGTATTTAAGGCAAGTGAAGCACCACAACCACCAGAAAGACCGGACGTTAAAGAGATAGAAATGTTTAACAGATTTAATCGAGAATACCCTGAGAAAAAAGCAGAAGGTGGTAGAATTAATCAGAACATGGGAACAAACGTTAAAACTCTTAATCCTTTGTTTCCAGAACAAAATGTTAATTTTATGTCTCAAGAATTTAAACCAATTGATGTTCCTGGTGGTATTGTTCTCCCAGCAGGATTAACTCTTGGTGGTATAAGATTAAAAGATATATTTTTTAGTAAAGATAAAGATAAGGATCAAAAAGATATTATTCCTTCTGATGATAAAACTCCAGATCAACAGCCGCCGGAAGGACCAGATTTTACAGAACTAGGTTTAGAATTATTAAAAGAATCTGTAAAAAATAGAGAATATGACAAAGAAGGATTTTTTGAAAATATAAATAAATATTCTTTAGATAATCACGCGGGTAATTTAAAAAAAGCTGTTTCTGATTTAACAGGTTCTACAGGTAAAGAATTAAATAATGTTTATCAACAAATAGTACAAGCTGGTGAAAGAAAAGGTTTTACGTTTGATAGAGCAGGAAAAGCTTTAACATCAAATATTCCAAAAATAAATAATCCAATTGATCTTAATGTTTTAACTAACACTTTAAAAAGAGATCCAACCTCTATTGATAGTAGAATCAAAGAATTAAAACTTGATAAAAATAAAATTTATAACAGATTAGAATTACAAGATATTCTTGGTCTTGATACAACTAATAGAAGAAAAAATAATTTTTTCTTTGAAATATTAAAAGATCAAGGTTTAGTAGCTTCAGAATTACCTGGTGGTAAAATAGGTTATAAAATTAACGATGTTGTTAAAACAATAAAAGATTATTCTACAAATAAATTAACTAATTACGAAGCTAGATCTACAAGTAAAAATTTAAGACAAACTTCTAAAGATAAAATGAAATACAGACTTCAAACAGACAAGGGTTTAGTTAACTTTATGTATGACTTAAATAAAAACATGCGTAAAAATTTAATTCCTTTTAAAGATGAAAGAGCTTACATACCAAACTCTACGGCAGAGGCAGGGCATAATCCTGTTCCTGTTAATTTTATTAAAGATGTAAAATTTTTAAAAAATAAAGATATTAAAAATAAATTATTTAGTATTCAAAACATGACTTGGCAATTTTCTGAAGTCAATAGAGATTTGTTAAGAGACACGCAAGGGGGACTGTTAACTCATTTACAAACACTAGATAAATATTTTGGTAAAACTAAAACAGAAAAAAACGCAGCAGAAATAGATAAAGCAGCAGAGGGCATAGTAAAATATTTTGAATCATTACCAGGTAAATTAAAAAATATTAAAGATGAACTTTATGATGGCAACTTTGTTGAAGAAAATACTTTTGGAAAACTTGTGTTTAACAATCCAAAAATAGGTGAAAAAATTACAGCAGATAATTTTAATATAGATATGTCTGAGGTTGATCCTAGATTTATTATGGGTAATGTTGATTTAATTAATCCAAATGCAATTAAATATGATGATTTAAATGACAAAGAAAAAATAGAATTTGGTCAAAGAGTTTTAGATCAAAAGATAGAACAATTAACTTCATTTTATACATCTGCTGGTTTTGATAAGGATATAATTAATGAAATTACAGAGGCATTACAATTTGGTTCATACCGATCAGAAAAAGCGTCAGTACCAACTATTGGAATAGCAGAAAAAAAAGGTGTTGGTTTTAAATCAGGGGGTGGTGTTAATATTACTCCACTACCAAGAACTGACTTTGGCAACGGTGGTGCAGTAGGAGCCGATGATAACTTTGCAGCAGAGCTAGAATATTTACTTACAAACGAAAACGCAGAAATACCACAGTTGTCCACGTATAAAGAAACAGCTAACCCAATTGAATTAATCAATGACATAATTGATCCACGAAACATTCCATACTATGCAGATGTGCTTCTTAGATCTGGTATTCGTATTGGTGAGTTTGGTGCAAGAATATTACCAGCAACAGGACAATTAATTAATGACTTGTTAACAAAACCTGCATTTAAAAAAATTGAAGGAACTGGGTCAGGATACATTCAAGACTATGATGAGTTAATGCCTTATCTTCCATCAAGTATTGAGGGCACAGGAATATTCACAGAGTTTTTAAACAACATAACTCCAACAGCAGTAGAGAAAAAAATAGGACTTGATAAATTAATTAAAGAAGAAGAACAAAAACAAAAAGACAGAGGATCAACAGTTGGTCCTAAAGTTTTAGCAGATACTGTAGGTCTTGGTGCAGAAGTAGTAGCTCCAATATTTCCTGGTCTTAAATTAATACAAGCATATGCTCGAGCTAAAAATTTACCTGTAGATAGAACTACAGAAAAACTTTTAATAAAAGAAGTTGATCAAACTTTAGCCAATAGAGGAATGACCAGAAGAGAATTTTTAGCTGCTTCGGGAGCAACAGTAAGTTTAGCTGTTGCTAAAATGTTAGGGTTTGGAGATGAGTTTGCAAGAACAGCTAAGGTTACAGAAAAAGTTGCTGAGAAAGCTGCAACAACAGGTGGTGGCGTGCCTCCATATTTTTTCCAACTAGTAGAAAAAATTAAAAAAAATGGTAAAAAATTTGATCCAGAATATGATCCAAGAGTCGAGAACAACATGACTTATGGGGGCTTTGACATGAGAGAAAATATGTCGACAGGTGAAATAACTATTTCAAAATCAAGAGAAGGTGGAATTAATACAGGTGAGGATGTGATAGATGGTATCTTGTCAGAAGAATCAATTACATACAAACCGGGCGAACCTGTCTTAGGAAAAGATGGTAAATATTACGTATCAAAAGAAGAGTACGAAGAGCTTACAGCAAAACCTGATCAAGAAGGAAAAATGAAGGAAGTAGAACCTGGTTTAGATTCTATTGAAGATATTATAGAATTACTTGGTCCAAACAAATTAAAAATATCTGAGTTAGAAAATGCTGGTTACAACGTTGATGCTTTTCCAGACAACATTAAACAATTACTGATAAATGACATTAAAAAAATTGACTAGAACAGTGCCCCCTAAAAGCGGGCCTAATCCACAGGGCTTGAATGTTCCCTTAAAACAGGTTAAGATAACAACTCCGGAGAATATAAATGGCAGATATAGACAAAACGTTACCAAACGTAAAAACATCAATAGAGGTTAACCCTCAAGAAGAAATAGAAATTGAACAGGAAAAAGCTGTAGAGGCACAAGATCCTGGTGTAGATGTAACACCATTAGAAGATGGAAGTGTCGAAGTAAATTTTGATCCAAGTAAAGTAAACATAGAAGGTCAACCAGGACACTTTGATAATTTAGCAGAATTATTACCAGAAGAAGTTTTAAAACCAATTGGACTAGAACTAGTTGGCAATTACAAAGAATATAAAACATCTAGAAAAGATTGGGAGCAATCATACATACAAGGTTTAGATCTGTTGGGATTTAAATACGAAAATAGAACAGAACCTTTTCAAGGAGCTAGTGGTGCAACTCACCCTGTTCTTGCAGAAGCAGTAACACAGTTTCAAGCTGGTGCATACAAAGAATTATTACCAGCAGAAGGACCGGTTAGAACACAGATAGTTGGTAAACCTGATCCAGCTAAAGAAGCACAGTCACAACGTGTAAAAGATTACATGAACTACGAGTTGATGGAGAAGATGGAAGAGTATGAACCAGAGTTTGATCAAATGTTATTTCATTTACCACTTGCTGGTTCTACATTTAAAAAAGTTTATTATGATGATTTGTTGGGAAGAGCGGTAAGTAAATTTATACCTGCCGAGGATTTAATTGTTCCGTATACGGCTACCTCATTAGACGATGCGGAGACAATTATCCATACAATAAAAATTTCTGAAAATGATTTACGAAAACAACAAGTGGGTGGTTTTTATTCTGATGTAGAACTTGGACCACCAGGTGTAAATCAAAATGATGAACTAACTAAAAAAGAACGAGAACTTTCTGGAACTAAAAAAACTGGAAAGCAAGAAGATATTTATACACTACTTGAATGTCATATTAATTTAGATTTAGAGGGTTTTGAAGATAAAGACGATGAATTAAATCCAACAGGAATAAAATTACCTTACATAGTTACAGTAGAAGAAGCTAGTCAACAAGTTTTATCTATTAGACGTAACTACGAACCAACTGATCCAAAGAGAAATAAAATCCATTATTTTGTCCATTTCAAATTTCTGCCGGGTCTAGGATTTTATGGCTTTGGATTAATCCATATGATTGGCGGATTAAGCAGAACGGCAACGGCTGCTCTCCGTCAATTATTGGATGCAGGAACTTTATCTAATTTACCCGCAGGATTTAAACAAAGAGGTATTAGAGTTAGGGATGAAGCATCTCCATTACAACCAGGTGAGTTTAGAGATGTAGATGCACCGGGCGGTAATCTTAGAGATGCATTTATGCCTTTACCGTATAAAGAACCATCACCAACATTATTACAATTAATGGGTGTTGTAGTTGGCGCCGGACAAAGATTTGCAGCAATCGCTGACATGCAAGTAGGAGATGGTAATCAACAAGCCGCAGTTGGAACTACAGTTGCATTGTTAGAACGTGGATCAAGAGTAATGTCTGCAATACACAAAAGATTATACTCTGCAATGAGAACAGAATTTAAATTACTTGCAAAAGTATTTAGAACTTATTTACCACCAGTTTATCCATATGATGTAATAGGTGGTCAAAGAGAAATAAAACAAATGGATTTTGATGACAGAGTCGACATTTTACCTGTCGCAGATCCAAATATTTTTTCAATGGCACAAAGAATTACAATGGCACAAACAGAATTGCAACTTGCAACATCTAACCCACAAATACATAATTTATATTTTGCGTATAGACAAATGTATGAAGCACTTGGAATAAAAAATATTGATGCAGTATTGCCTCCGCCAGCACCAATGCAACCAATGGATCCCGCGTTAGAGCATATTAATGCGTTAGGTATGAAACCTTTTCAAGCTTTTCGTGGTCAAGACCACAGAGCGCATGTTACATCGCACTTAAATTTTATGTCAACTAACATGGTAAGAAATAATCCACCAGTTATGGCTGCAATTCAAAAAAATATTCTTGAACATATTAGTTTAATGGCTCAAGAACAGGTAGAATTAGAGTTTAAAGACATTTTAGAACAAGCACAACAGCTACAAATGATGGCTCAACAAGATCCAATGGCAGCACAACAGCTACAAAAGATCTCTCAAGACATAGAGGCAAGAAAATCTGTGTTGATTGCAGAACTAACGGCTGATTTTGCTAAAGAAGAAAAGGAAATTACGTCACAATTTGATGCAGATCCGCTTTTAAAACTAAAATCTCGTGAAGTTGACCTTCGAGCAATGGAAAATCAACGTAAAAAAGACGCTGATCAAGCAAATCAAGATTTAAATAGAGCAAAATTAATGCAAGCAGGTCAAATTGCAGAGGATAAGCTTGAACAAAACGAAGATTTAGCTAAATTACGTGCTGGAGTTAGTCTTGCAAAGACCGGTGTACAACAAGCACAAGTTATGATAGACGATAATTAATAAAAAGGAGCAAAAAATGCAAAAACTTGACAAAATAAAAGATGTTAAAGTGCAAGAACAGCAAATAGAGATTGATCCAAGATCAAAAACTACTGCTGATAAAGCTTTTAACTACATTGGCACAGGAAAACCTGAAATGCCAGTTGGTGGTCAAAAAAGAATGCTTGCAGAGAAAAAAAGAAACTCTAAGGCGTACTAATTATGTGGTTATCGGCGATAAAATTAGCCGTTTCTGCTGGAAGTAAGATTTACGCTAACAAGCAGAGAACGAAGATGGCAATGTCTGATGCACAACTGATGCATGCAGAACGTATGGCCCGAGGTGACGAAGCTTACCAGGGAAAACTTTTAGAAGCCCGACAGTCAGACTGGAAAGACGAGGCAGTTCTTATAATTCTCAGTTTGCCCGTGTTGGTGCTCGCTTGGGCAGTGATATCGGATGACCCCACAGCGATGGACAAGGTAAAATTATTCTTCGAAATGTTCTCGCAGCTCCCGTCATGGTTCACAAACCTTTGGATCCTTGTCGTGGCGAGTATTTATGGTATAAAGGGAACACAAATATTTAGAAACGGAGGAAATAAAAATGCCAAATAAAAGATTTAACAAACAAGTACCTGCTTTTAAAATGGGTGGCGATGTTAAAAAAATAAAAAAAGCTTTTGGTCCTAAAATGAGCCAAGCTAAAAAACAAAAAATGAAAAAGAAAAAATCTTTTCCTGATTTAAACAAAGATGGCAAAGTAACTTTTGCTGATGTGTTAAAAGGAAGAGGAGTTAACAAGAAGGCATAATGGCTAGACCAGGTTTATATGCAAATATCCACGCTAAAAGAAAACGTGGTGGTAAAATGCGTAAGAAAGGTGCAAAAGGTGCACCAACAGCAGCTAATTTTGCAAGAGCAAAACAAACAGCGAGGAAAAAATAATGGCAAAACTTTGTCCAAAAGGTAAAGCCGCAGCGAAACGAAAATTTAAAGTGTATCCATCAGCGTATGCTAATATGTATGCTTCTGCAGTTTGTTCAGGTAAAGTTACACCCGGTGGTAAAAAGAAGAAAGCTATGGGTGGTGGTTTAATGAATAAACCTATGTATGGAAAAGGCGGTGGAGTTTGTATAAGAGGAATGAATAGGCAGGCCGTCGGAAAGAATTCATAATGGCTAAGAAAGGTCTAAGAGCATGGGTCAAGGAAAATTGGGTAGATATTGCAAACAAAAAATCGGATGGCTCATACCCGAAATGTGGAAGAAGTGGTGGAGAAAAAAGAAAAAATTATCCAAAATGCGTGCCTATTGCAAAAGCAAGAGCGATGAGCAAAGGGCAGCGTGCGGGTGCCGTAAAAAGAAAACAAGCTAAAGCAAACACAGGTCCAACACCATCAAGAGCAGCAACATTTGCAAAAAGAAAAAAAGCTATGGGCGGTGGTTTTATGGCTAGAAGACAAATGATGGGAATGATTTAATGAGAAAAGATTATTCAAAAGGCACAATGCCCGCAAGAAACAAAAAGAACTTTAGACCTACAAAGTCTGGAGCTGGTATGACACGAGCCGGTGTCAAAGCATACCGAAGATTAAATCCCGGTTCTAAATTAAAAACAGCCGTGACTGGTAAAGTGAAACCAGGATCAAAAGCTGCTAAACGTAGAAAATCATACTGCGCAAGATCACTAGGTCAGCTCAAAAGAGCTTCAGCAAAAACTCGTAACGATCCGAACTCACGTATCCGTCAGGCTAGAAGGAGATGGAAGTGTTAAAAAAACAAAAAATTAAAAAAGTAATGAAAGGTTTGCAAAAAGCATCAAAAACACATGCTGCGCAAGCTAAAACACTAAAAGGAGTAATCGGAAAAAATGCAACTAGAAAACGTAATAAATCGTCTAATTAAATTTATTAATACAAGAACTCAAGCTTTGTCTATATCAGTTACGTCAGGTGGTATTGACAATATGGAGAAGTATAGATATATAATAGGACAAATAAACGGCTTAGAAGCTGTACGACAGGAACTCTCTAACCTGCTAGAAGATAAGGAGCAAAATGAAAAAGGAACAGTCATCAATCTTAACACCAAACAATAAACTTGTTGGTGTAAAACCAACAAAAGAAGAACCAAAATTACCAAAACCAACTGGATGGAGACTTTTAGTTTTACCTTTTAAAATAAAAGAGACAACTAAAGGTGGAATACATTTAGCTGAAACAACTTTAGAGAGACAACAAGTTGCTTCACAAGTTGGTTTAGTGATGGCCATGGGTCCACAATGTTATACGGATAAAGAGAGGTATCCCGAAGGTCCATGGTGCAAAGTCAAAGATTGGATTATGTTTGCACGATATGCAGGTAGTCGAATCAAAATAGATGGTGGGGAAATGCGTCTGCTAAACGACGATGAAGTGTTAGCAACAATTGATAGTCCAGAGGACATCTTGCATGAGTTTTAACATAGGAAGGAGTAACTATGCCAGAAGAAAATAAAATAAAAAAGGATGACCCTCAAGTAGATATAGACACGTCAGGTCCTGATGTGGATATAAATTTACCGGAGGAAAAACAAGAAGAGACTGGTGGTATCGCTGATATCCAAGTCGAAGAAAAAACAACGGAACAAGAAACAGATAAAACACTTGAAAACGAACGAGAAACAAAGTTAGAAGAAGGTGGAGAAGTAGAAAAAAAAGAGGAAACAAAAGACGACGACAAGCTTGAAGAATATAGTAAGGGAGTACAATCTCGTATTGCAAAACTTACTCGTAAAATGCGAGAAGCAGAGCGAAGAGAAAAAGCTGCTTTAGATTATGCAAAAGCTGTCGAAGCAAAAAGACAAACTACTGAAACTAAATTTTCAAAAGTAAATGAAGATTATGTTAAACAGTTTGAAAACAGGGTCAAAGATGGTTTAGATTCTGCGCAAAAACAATTAGCGATAGCAATAGAGAATTCTGATGCTGCCGCTCAAATAGAAGCACAGAAAAAAATCGCTGCTTTATCTATTGATGAAGCTAGACTTAATGCTCTAAAAGAGCAACAATCAACAAAAAAAGAAGTGTCTGCGCCAAAATTATCTGACGCAAACACTCTTCCAGAAAGCACACCTCAAAACTTACCTACACCTGATCCTAAAGCGGAAGATTGGGCTGGTAAAAACTCATGGTTTGGTAAAGACAGAGCCATGACATTTACTGCCTTTGAAATCCATAAAGATTTGGTTGAAAGGGAAGGTTTTGATCCTCAAACAGATGAATATTATGCAGAAGTTGATAAAAGAATAAGACTTGAATTTCCGCATAAATTTGATACAAAAGAAACACAAACGTCAAAACCGACGCAAAATGTTGCTTCTGTCAAACGAACAGCTGTAAGACAAGGAAAGCAAACTGTGAGACTCACTTCCTCTCAGGTAGCAATAGCTAAAAAACTTGGAGTGCCACTCGAAGAGTACGCAAAACAAATTAAACTCACGGAAGGAGCGTAACATGGAAAAAGATAATACAAAAACTTCTCGTGCGAACCAAACACGGACAAAGTCAGAGAGACCTAAAGTGTGGGTTCCTCCATCTTCTCTAGATGCACCCCCTGCACCTGATGGATTCAGGTATAGATGGATAAGAGCAGAAAGCGTTGGCTTTCAGGATACTAAAAACATAACTGGACGAATTAGAGAAGGTTATGAATTAGTAAGAGCTGAAGAAGTTGAAAATGCATCTGACTATCCTGTACTTGATGAAGGTAAATACAAGGGAGTGATTGGGGTTGGTGGCCTTCTACTTGCGAAGGTACCCGAAGAGATTGCGAAGCAAAGACAAGACTATATGACTAATCGTCATAAAGATCGAAGCAAAGCAGTAGAAAACGATCTAATGAAGGAGCAAGATAGTAGAATGCCTATCAATGTTGAAAGGCAATCTCGTGTAACCTTCGGTGGTACGAAAAAGTAAAATTTTAAATATCATCGATTAACAATCCGTACTGGAGGCCCTTCGGGGCAGGTACATAAGGAGAAACAACACTATGGCAAATAGAAACAGCCAGGGTTTCGGGCTTAAAGCGGCAATGAGAACAGGTAATACACCTTCTATCCAAGGCCAATCTAAGTACGATATCGACGCTGGTGAAACTAACGCTATATTCAATGGAGAACCGGTAATAGTTGACTTAAATACTTCTACTGGTGGATACATTGTAACTGCAGCGGCAGGAACTACTATGGTTGGTGTTTTAAATGGTGTAACATATACAGATGCTACAACTTTAAAACCAACTTTTAGTAACTTCTACCCAGCAGCGACAACTCCAGCGAATAGCGAAGACGTCACTGCGTTTGTTAATGATGACCCTTTTCAAGAATACATCATTGCATCAGACGCTACTTTAGGTGGTACGTTGGCGCTAAGAAAATCAAAAATTGGTTTAACTTATGCAACAACTGCTGCAGCAGGTAGTACAACAACAGGAAAATCATCTGTTCAACTAGGAATCTCAACTGGAGCAACAACTGCTAAACAATTGAGAGTAGTTAGAGTAGCTGAAGATCCTGAAAACCAAGACCAAACGGCAGCTAACTGTTCATTAGTAGTAAAGGTGAATTTACA
>VTLG01008221.1_pt1 | contig 15117 bp, 26 predicted proteins | sample 4694571 | NCBI WGS metagenome assembly VTLG01 (sample SAMN12604809, study PRJNA352737) | marine metagenome | biome: ENVO:00000447; feature: ENVO:00000209|ENVO:00000569|ENVO:01000036; material: ENVO:00002151; isolation source: viral sequences binned using virsorter ...
GCGCCGTTCAGGGTCATGGATGTTTCGACTGCAATTCCAACATCTGCTGTTGGCTGATCCGTTGGGCCTTCGGACTCGACAACTTCTTCTGTATCGGCTTCCGCTGGCGGCAATGCTGGTGGCTCTGGCTGTTCCATGCTCATGCCCGGACCCATGCCCATGCCCATACCCATGCCGAGACCCATGCCCATACCCATGCCACCGCCAAGAGGCATTCCGTTGATTAGCGGCTCGTCAGCAAGTTCATGGTCGTATGCTTCGCGCCCATCCTTGAGCCTGGCCTCGTTGATGGTCATCCATCCACCAGATACGGCGGCTTGCATTTTTGAAAGTTCAAATTGCTCATCGCGCGGCACCGGATTGTCGTAGGCAAGGACAGCATCACCCTCAAGCCCAAACATCGGAATGAGTGTTTGGTTTAGTTCGTCTTCGTCCATCCTGAGCAGCGGAAGGATCGTGCCCTCGCGCCACTGGGAATATCCCGTCCGTGCGCTGGCAAGGTTGGGATCGTTTGCCTTGAGAAGAGAGACAGGAACACCGAACACGGCTGCAATCTCTTCGACTACTTCATCGCGCCCACTCAGATCCTTCGGCGGGAAGTTCAACGGAGTAAGTTGAACATCGCCGGTCATGGCTAGGAACTTCCCTGACTTCCTGGTCCCTTGTAGTTTCTCGGCAACGTACTCCTCAAACCTCTTGAGGCTGTTCTCTCCGCTCGGGCCTCGAACGACAACGGCATAATCTGGACGCGCATGGTTTCGGTATGTGCTGGCATCCATCTCGTGTATGGCTTCATTGATGCCAATGGTTCCCCATGCCGCTTCAACCTTGCCCATCCCATAGAACAGGTCGCTTGGGTTTGGTCGTCTGAAGTGGATGACCTCATCTCTGCCAAACTCAAGCGGCTCGTTGCCTGGCGCACCGTACACATAGCCCTTGATGAACTCGTTTCGGTCGGGAACCACCGTTGTCCACTGGCTAGGCATAGGCCAAAGTTGTGTCGGGACACCTAGAGCCTCGTCGTACACAACTGCCATGTATGCGTTGCCGGTCAACTCACCGTACAGAATGCGCTGCGCCATCAGGTCGAACCCGTTGTATACAGGGTTGACATTGTGGAGCAGGTCGATGATTGGGTGCGGGTCCGTGACCTCTTCAAAGTCTTCGCCCATCTCCATCAACTTGCGCATGGTCCTGGTTGATGGCTGCGCGTTTCCCGGCCCATCGCCCAAGAGATACCGTTTCCTGTGAAGCGGAGGAGCCTGTGACCCGAACAGTTTCCTGCCTGGCCTTGACTTCATGTAGAGCCTCAAAGGAGTTGCAGCGCAGGCGTATGCGTTGATACTTGCAGCCGCATGTACCCAAGAGTGGAAGGACCGGACTCCGATCCTTTGATCGAAAGGCGGTTGTTTTGCGCCGTACTGTCCGGTGCCTTCCACGATCTTGATGGAGGCTTCGTTGTATTTGTCCGGCGATGTGAACCGCTTGAAGAAGTCGCTGATTGCCATGTCTATATGACCTTGAACGAAAACGCTCTGGATGAAACGAACGATCGCGCGTGGCAGGCTAATGCCAACGCACAAACACCGTCGTCGTGGCACCCGGACGGGGCCTCATAGCGTACCCCTGTCCGTGTGTATTGGTATTCAAAGGCTTCGAGTTCCGTGCGAAGCCATCCGTCTGGGAAGGTGATGCCATTCGTTTGTATGGCAATGGCAAGTCCCTCCATGATCTGTTGTTTTGATCGGCTCGTGAAGTTGAAGCCCTCCACGCTGGAGCATCTTGATTGCAAGGTTTCGACAACTGGGTCTCCAACGCCAGTTGAGTCCACCACTGCATAAGTCTCTCCAATAAGGTCCGCAAGACGCGCCTCGGTTTGCTTCCACGGTCCTTGCCACCGTTCAAGATGACAGACCCTTCCTTCATCGTCAAATGCGACCGCGACTGTGTAGTCCTGGCTCTTTGCAAGGTCAACTCCCCACACAACTGGTTCTGAATTTGATATGGGCGCGATGCACTCGGCTATAGACTTCATGGAGAACGGGTTGCCTCCGTCGTCCGCTGGTACTGCTTCGTATTCCTGAGCAAATACCTCTTGCGGAAGGTCTGCGCGCGCTGCCTCGATTTCCTCTTGCGGCATGAATGGATTGTGCGCCGTTGGCAATCGCCATGACATCCAATCCGGGTCGCCGTGTTCGTGCTTTGAGAATAGTCGGTGGAAGTAGTTGCGGCCCTTGGGTGTTCCAAGGAACCACGCAGAACCCTTGTAGTCGGTGAGTGTTGGGCGTAATGTTCCCGTCCATACTTGTTCAAGATCCCTGACTATGCCTGCCTCGTCAATGATGACCAGGCCGTATTTTCTGCCGCGTCCGCTGTCGGAGTTGTCAAGACTCCAGACCTCAAGGGTTCCGCCCGTCACCAACGCAATACGAGATTCCGCTTTGCTGATATGGCTCGCAGCAGGTTGCAAGGTGTCAGCAAAGAAACGCCATACCTCGCTGCTGAACTTGTATGTTGGTGCAAACCACCCCACCGTCTGACCTTTGAGCAAGGCGTCGATAGCGATGATCTGCCCGAGAGTCGTCTTCCCGAATCGCCTTCCGCAGCATACCACGTTGAATCGTTTTGCTGCATCAAGAACCTGGTTCTGACCCGTGTGAGGTTTCGGTATCGAAAGGTCAATTCTCACTGTTCATGCGATCCTCATACCGCACGACGACCTCGACCTCACCAGATTGATTCAGGGCATCGGCCACCTTACCGTCACACCGATCAATCACAAATTGCCAGAAGTGGCGATCTCCCTGCAAAGCCTTCTGGACAGCGACTTTAGCGATGGCTTCATAAAGAGATTCGCCGTTGATGCCGTCGTCCAGGAGTTTTCTGATCGCCTTGGTGATGCTATCGGTCTTGGGCCTGCCCTTTGGATTTCCTGATTGGCCTGGCTTCCATTTGTGAGGCTCGATGTTTTCGTGCCCGTTGTTCCGTCCGTTCTGGATCATCGTCTATTCCTCCAGAGGATCGTATGCGCCGCTGATTGCTTCCGTGCTTCTTTCATTTTTCTCATCGGCTGTCCTGCCACTCATGTCCGCAATTTGGGCATTTGAGATTTTCTTGTTGATTGTCTTGATCTTCTTCCGTGTCAATGCTCAGGCTTGGAGCCATTGCCTCGATCTCTGAGTCTGCAAACTCCAGCACATTGCGCAGGTCTTCATCCAGAGAATCCAATAGTGAATGCAAGACCTCATCATCCCATTCGGCCAATTCACTGGTTCTGTTGTCTGCAATGCCGAAGGCTGTTGCCTCTGGTCCTTCCAGGTCCGTCCGTACAATGTCGATCTCAGTCCATCCGATGCTTTGCGCTGCTTGAAGCGTACCGTTGCCAGCGATCACGATTCCCCGTTTGTCAACGACAATGGGCTTCTGCTGTCCAAAGGCTCTGAGGCTATCCGTGATTGCCTTGAGGTTTCGCTCTCCGTGTCTCCGTGCATTTGCCGGGTCCGTTGACAGGTCAGCGATTTTGACCCGTTCAACTTTCATTTTGGTGGTGGTTTCCATTGTGCCACAAGGATACCAAGATCCTCAGAATCAACGGAGCCTGATCGGTTGATGTCCTCGGTTCCAGGTTCTCCCCATGCTGACAGCAGAAGGCCAAGATCAGCCGAATCGACATACCCATCCAAATTGATATCTCCAGCCATAGATACCGGAAAATCAAAGTCCCATGAGACTACTGATTCCGTACCTGCTGCGACTTCACACTCAAAGGTTAGGACGATATTGTTGTTGTCATAGTCAAAACAGGCTCGTGAATCATTTGAAACATCTACCCAGTGATATTCGGGCACTGGAATGATTTGTCGGTACCGTATGCGTCTGGTTGCGTTGCTGTTGTTTACCAGTGTTGCTTCCCCGAATGACCAGAAGTGATCTTCTATTGCATTTCGGTTGTCCATATAGTCAACAACCACCGTTCTGGTGGCTGTTTCGATTGCTCCGATTGTAATGATTCTGTCATCAAGCGCCATTCTTTCCACTTCAAACTGCACCATTGGCGGCGGACATTCATTCATCATCATCATCTTCTTCTTCCGTTATTTCATCCTCGTCTTCTGGGAATGTTTCCGTATATGCCCATTCGACAAGCCCCCTAGTTGCGAACAAGTTTCCCCACGAAACCAGCCGTGCCTTGGTCTTTTTTTCCTGTGTCCAAGTGTAGACAACAACACAGGCATCGGCAGAAAGCATCTCGATGAATGACGCCATCAGTCGATTTTCGGCAAGTCGCCGTTCATCTACGTTGCCCTGATCGCCTGCCATGCCAAATTCTCTTTGTCAGAAAAATAGAACCGTAGCCACCACGCGCCCTTGGGCTTTGGTGGTTTCATTGTTTCAACATGCCATCCTGAATGTCCATCTTGATATTCATCTTTGTAGGTGGACGATCTAATGTGTACCTGTTCAGCGTGTGAGAGTTTGCCTCTGGCAGAACACCGTTCCCTGGCAATCGGCACAAGCCACGAATCGTGCGTGTGTCCCGTTAGAACGATGTCTGCATCGGGTAGGTATACGGCCATTCGGTTTGTCTGGATCACTCCCCTTGTAACAGGCCCACCGCCCCCCGCGCCGTGAAAATACTTTAGCCGAACAATGAACGGAGTCTTTGTCCGTCGCACTCGAAAGATCACCCATCCACCGTATCCGCCAGCGACCACAGGTGATTCTGGATCAAGCATCTTGATTGCTTGCGCCGTTCTTTCTGTCAAATCGGTTTCGTGCCGCCGAAGTATGGATTGCTCGTGGTTGCCTCTGCCTATGACAATCCAGTTCTTTGCATACGGCTCATAGAATTTGGCTGCTTCTCTGACGAGCGCGTCCAGGTAATCGCCGCCCTGGTATTCCTCTCGAAGCGCGGATCTGTCTTGCCTTGGATCAAACTTGCCTTGCATAGCGCAATGCAGGTCGCCCGCATCAATGATGCCAGCCCCTCGATCCTTTGCTTCTTGCAGATGTCGCCTTTCCATTCCCCAGTCGGTATGGGCATTGTCATGGTGACGATCTGACGAAAGCAAAAACCACTGTTCCCACCCTACCGTCTGTGGCGCGTCCATTGTCACGCGCACCACGTTTCGGCTGATCGAATCTACGGTCCAGTCCATATTTACTTTATCGGCTCATTCCGTTGCCTTAGATGGCTAACGATCTCAATAAGACGGTTGAGAAAAATTTGGGAGTCCCGTTTGTCTTCCGTGTCTACCGTGTTGCTTTGCTCAATGATGTCGTTGACGGCGCAGATACATCCGTATGCCGCGCGTCGCAACTCCTCGTCCTTCAAGGAGTTCAGTTCATAGGGCGAAGGATCGGTTTGTCTAAATTCTTTCAGCCGTCTCGGGATTTTTTCCCCGATTACGGGCAGACTGGTGCGTTTCCGCGCCAAACATCAACCGCCGTCTTCCGTCTTCTTTTTCTTCCTTGAGCCTGGAGGGGGAACCCAAAGGGTTGCCAGTGCGCCAATGATTCCGCCAACTGCTGCTGGCGCGCCGAGGCTGTCGGCAAGATTGGACGCCGCATCTGCAATGCCCGTTGCTGCCTCTGAGTCTCGGTCTGCAATCATGTCGAGGGCATCGGCTTCTGCCCTTGCAATGTCAGCCGCTTGTCGTGCGGCATACGGAGTGAGTGGTCCGTCTTCCGTGTAACTGAATCCCTTGACTGCACTGCAACCATATTGCATGAACAGGAGGGCAACAAGCCCTGCAAGGCAAACCAAAATGACAATCGCTTCGGCCTTGGTGTCTTTACAAAATCGCATTGTTATCTCCTAATTACGTCTTGAACTTTGTTGTTCAAGCCGTTCAATTCTGCGCCGTATGTCTTCGAGCATTTGCGCGTGAATGGAGTTGGTTGTTTGATTGGCAACACTGACAGATGCTAGATCCTTGGTAATCGTGGACAATTCTGCGATATCCGCCGTTGCCCTCGTCAGTACGGCATCCCTGTTTCCCATCATTGCTGCCAACGAAGAAAGCCCTATTACAAGGGCCATCAACTGAAGCGCATCAATCCAGAGACTCAACTTCCTCGTCTTCGTTTCTGACCAATTCAAACATCAAGCCCTTCAGTTCGGATGCACGGACAAGTATCGACCACTCCGGGTCATTGTCTTCACGAAGCATCACAAACGGAACTGTTCCTTTTTCCTTGTCCCGTTCTGCCTGTTCGAGCCATCGCATTGCAGCGATGCCAGCACGACGCTTCACTTCAACATGCACCCGTCTACCACAGTCTATATCGGCAGTTTGGTCTCCGCGCCTTTGAGCCGTTCGCCTGGCCTCAAGACCAAAGATTTTGCCAAGAGCAGCAGCAGCCTCGCGCTCGCCCCTCTTCCCTTTTTCTCTTTGTGATCTTCCCATGTCGGAAGACTACAGGATTTCGTACAGGGCAACGGCAATCATAACCTGATTTCGTTTCCATTCGTCCACGTTTTCAGGAAGCATTGTGCCAACCCTTTCACGGTACAAATTCACAAGTCGGTGCATCTTTTCAGGAGGCGCGTCCTTGATCTTTTGCCGTGCAAGTTTGTGATCTCGTTCGATGTCTCGCATGTCTGGCTGTCCGTCTTTCCAGTCATTTCTTGGAACAGAAGCGTTTGCTCTGATCCTGGACATAACATCGTCAAGTCTCGGGTACCTGCTAGACGCCTCTGCATAAGAATCTCTTAGGGCACGAGTTACACGGTTGCTTGGATACGGTGCAAGTCGCGCCCTCCACTCCTGGCGAATTGCCTCCGTCCATTTCGCTTCGGGCCATAGTTCACGGACAAGTCCAACAACCGATTCATCCAAATTAGTCGCTTTCATATTGTTCCCCTGTGGGTACAGTTGAGGATGATTGCCGTATGATCCCCTCAGCCTCCCTGTGACGGCTCCGAATCCACAATTGGTGGGAGGGCTTATGTTTGCCTGGAAGCCTTCAGGGGCGTCCTGTGCCCCTCTCGTAAAAGGCTAGAACCCCTGGTCAATCCCTGTCCACGCTTCAGGCTTCTCACCAAATCCGTCTTCGTCGAGAAACCTGCTTGCACTACGACAGAACTTGCCTCGCCCTTCATGGCTTTTGTAGTAGGCGTTCAGTTTAGAACAAAGCATCTTTGCTGCCTTGCTTGGAGTTCCTGATCCATTCTGAGAACACCGATGAATTGCCTGCTGAATGGCAATGACCGTTGTTGATTTGTTCTTCCGCTTCGTTGCCGGAATCGAGTTCCACACCTGCATGACGTTCTTGTCCTTGGCAGCCGTGCGAGCATCGTCACTTCCCGTCTCGGTTGCCCGTCTGGCTTCTCGCTCGTTTGCTACCCGCATCCTCCCCCCTCTCTTGCCTGCCTCGACTTTGTGAATGCGCTTCTCTTGGTCCCGCACCATGCGACGAGAAAATATTACACCGTCGCCCGTCACCGAGCAGGCACCAACATCATCCAACTCATCAATCAACTTCTTGCATGTTTTGGCATCCGTCCCAACCACCCGAGCAATCTGCTGATGGTTCATAGCCGTACCACTCTTCATTGCCAGGTACCCACGCTTCGGGGATTCGTGCATCAAACACAACAGGTCAATCCACAACCCGCGAGCCTCAAGTGATGCAGCCCGTACTGCCGGGTCTTTCATCCAGTCGCCTGGATAAAACATCAAGGCTGGTAGTTTGTTGTCCGTCATTTGGTTTACCTTTCAACACAGTGCCGACGCGGCCAGATCAGTCAAAGCCTTCAGACGTTCCCAGAAAAGAAGTGCAATCATTTCTCGATCCTCTCCTCTGAGTTCCTTGCAGGCTTCCCAAAGGCTAGGGTAATCGAGTCGCCTGGTTCCTCGCCCGCTTCAAGCATTTGAATCAGGCTGTCGAGTTTCCAAAGGCTTGAGAATGAGAATTTCCACTTTGAAAATTCCGCGAGGCTCATCGCCGCAATGGATGGCGCATCTTTCGGATCGACTCCATCTGCCTCCTCGCATTCTTTCAGAACGCTGGCCCAGTCTTCGGCGGTAGGGACACCCATTCGTTGGATGGTGTAGGTCCAGGATTTCGTGCCGGGCTTCCTTTTGCATCCAACCATCAACCCGTTGTCGGGATCTTCCATGTACGAGCCGAGGGCTTCGACTCTCGAAAGGATCGCGTCCCATCCTCTTGGTGTTCTTGCTTGCTTTTTCATTGTGCGTTCTCCTTGTGTTGTGCCAGTAGATGTTCTCAGTTCGTTCTTCATTAGTATCGCCTGCTCCGTAATGTTGCGAGATGCGTCTTGCACATCTCTCGTTTCAGTTCTTCGCGTAGCCTGATAATCTCTTCCTTTGCCTCGTGAAACATCCTGGCTGTTGACATCCCATACAGCCTATCTCTTTTTTCTGTCTCCTCTGCAAATGCTTCAATTCTCTCAATGATGTCTACGATGTACTCAGTCATTCCTCACGCATCCAACGGTAGAAATACGCCTCTTCAATTTTTTTGAGTTTGCTTTCTTTCGGCCACCAGACCAGGAAGATTCCATGCTCTGCTTCGTGGTTCAACCTGAACATATCAATGCGGCTCTCTCGTTGGTAAGACAATTTTTTCCACAACTCATCGTCTCCAACTTTTGCGGCATCTTTCATTTGGTCATCCAGGATGATCGCTTCGTGTATGTCTTCATCCACGTCACCAAAGATTGAATACCAAGGCTCTCCACAATCGGGGGGCCATGCGTTGATGAGATCATCAACCCATACCGTTTCATAGATCCTATCACTTCTTGTTTGCATGTCGCTCCCTTGCTTCTCTCGCTCGCCGCCTTCCTTCGTCAGTAATTATGTAGGCTTCACGTTGCGCGCCCGTCCTTGGGTCTTCTCTGGTGCCAATCACCTGGATGCACTTTTCTTCCTTCAAGTCACTCACCCTCTTCCACCAGCAAGACTCTGGTGGAAGTTTGGCAATAGCCGAAGCCTCAAAGGCGTTGAGCGCAACATCTCCAAGCCTGCCGGAATGATGGACGGGCAACGCATCATCAAACACAATCAACAGCCTATCCTTTTGAGACATCCTTGCCTTTGGATTCATCTTTGCCGCATCCTTTGAGGTCTTTGGGTCTGTCGCCCGTGCGGCCATCAATGGGTCAGAACTTCTTGGCTTCTTCTTGAAGCCAGCCATGATTGTCTTTGAGAACAAGTCCATCATCGAATCCTCACATGCTCACCACGCGGTTCGAGTTGCGCGAAACCCAATGGCTCACCCTTCTCCAGAGAAGCGCGTATCAATTCCATGTCTGGAGTAAGCGTTGCCTTCTTCCATGTGTCTGGCACATCTTCTTCACGAATGTTGATTGGCTGCTTGCCACCGTTCTTGGCAAGCCGGACATCAAACAGTCCAGCCTTCAAGTGCAATTCTTCCGGGGCCACAACACGAAGAGTGTCGCCCATCATGTTCTTTAGCCTCGTCACTGCGTTGGCCGCGTGCTTCGCTCGTTCCCTGAGCCTGGCGGATTCAGCACACCGAGCCTCTTCGATTGCCTCAAGTTCACGAATGACCATACAAATAGATTCAAACTTTTTGGCAACGGACATATCTGCGTCGGCCATTGCTCGGTGGTAGCACTCTCCGAGTTCTTCCGGCTCCGTCGAGTCGGCAAGTTCTCGTAGGTCGCGGAACTTCTGTGTCAGTTCGTACAGGTTCATTGTTCTCTCCTTTTCAGAATGGAATCTCATCGTCGGTCAATGGTTTATGCACTTCCGCCTTGGGTGGTTCTGACTTCTCGTGCGGTGCTGCGCTGATCTCTATGAGATTTGTGTATTTGCCATCAACCTTAGACATAAATGAAACGCATTTCACTTCTTGCTGGAATTTGATTGCGGCTTGCCCGATGTTCACATTGAAAGTTGTAAGTTCAAACGTCCTTCGTTTTCCAGGGACCACACCGTCTTCATCCCCACAAGGCTCGTCCATAGTCACGATGAAAAGTGTGCCTGTGGGAATTTCTTTGACCGTGACATGGCGTACATAGGTGTTCGTGTCGTAGGCGTCACGCCTCAGCCACTCGTCTAGGTTTCCACCAGGCGTCTCTACATGGTCCTGCCATGTTTCCTGCTTCTCGGTCATCACTGGTTCTGCCTGCATGGTCTTCGCAACGGGCGATCCTTCAAACAAGGCATCGTCAGCCCTGCTCGCCGTGTTCTTCTGATGCTCGACCTTGGGCATCGACTCAGGCTTTGGGTCTTGAATTTCAAACTCCCCATGAGCCTCGACGTACACCGGCGCGTTGCCAAGCGCATCAGGGCAATGCTCACGGTATCCAGCCGAGATACAACGAGCAAAGAGCATTGCCCTTGGGTACTTCTTCCAGTTGACTCCTCCAAGCCCGGCTCGCGCAGCGTCTTCCATAGTGAACGAGGTTGTGCCAATCTTCTCGTAATTCTTTGTGTTGCTCTGCCTGGCAAAGAACGCAATGGAACATCCCTGCTCATTACTCTCGCTTCGATAGTCGTACTTGCCTGACCTCTTTATGGCGGCAGCCATCAGGTTGGCTGACAACGTGACCTTGCCCTGAATCAAATGAAGGCCAGACATCGCATCGTAGTCAGTGAGTCCCATGCCTCTGCCGACGATCAACTTCGTCGCGCATTGCGCCGCGTCTTTCATGTCGGGAAACATTCCAGAGGCGGCAAAGATTTCACCAACCCGAATCGGATCAAGTGTTGTTGTTGTTGTTGCCAGTTCGTTTGTCATCATGGTTCCTTTCTTGAGTCATAAAAAACCCACCCGCCGCTCTTTGCTTTGCATTGAGCGACGGATGGGGAGAACGACTTACTTGTTCCCATATTGTACCGTCACTCGGAGGGGCAGGGGAGAGTGCGGCGTAGAGTATCCGCACCTCCCCTTGGGTCAGCCTTTTTGTCTACACCTTCTTCCAATACCCATACACGCACCGAGTACCTTGGCGGCTCGGGTCATGGGTGTCATGGATCACGCCGTCAATCATTGCAGTAAAGTGTCGGGTCAGATTCAGGATCAGTTTTCCAGAAGGCAACTCATCTGCCCTGCAATGAACTTTGCAGCCTGATCCAATTTTCATCGTTGGAGTCCACTCGAATCCAAGCGCGTCAAGAATCTTGTGCGCTGTTTCTGTATGCACTCCCGTCCGAGCGGAAGACTTTCCTCGCTTTCTCTTTGTGGTTCGCTCGCTCTTGGCATACTCGTTGGTCATGTCGTATGCCTCTTGGTATGTCAGGTCGCTCGTGATCGCAAGGCTTCGGCAGAAGCAGTCGCGTGTTGAACCTTTGTATCCATACTCGCTGCGACCGCCATCGTCGCTCACAAAGTATTGAGCAAACTTGTAATCGACTCCCTCTTTCGTTCCCACTTCTGACCAAGCGAGTTGTTTCTCCTGGACATCTACCAAAGTTGTAAGTGTGTCTGTCATGTGCGTTCTCCATGTTGTTGTGAGCAGAGTCGCTCGGTCCCCGCTCCCGTGGGAGCAGGGTGCGAGGGGCTGTGTCTCATTCGCGGTTGTTGGCGTAGGCCAACAATTGACGTGCGACATCAGGTGCAACCGACAGAGTTTCAGAGATTTCAGAAAGCGTTCGTCCGGCTTGAGCCATCTCGTCTACTTCATCGCGGTACGATGCAAGGCTGTAACCTTGACCACATTCTCGGATGTTGTTGACTTCGTATGTCATGTTCGTTCTCCATGTTGTTGTGAGTAGAGTCACAAAGCCTCTATCATTCTTTCAAGTTCTGCATGCGTTCGGCCACATCCAAGGGACCAACAATTCCTGTGCGGCTTCGTCATCAATCCTGCGTCAACTAGCCACCCCAATGCTTTGTAGATTTTTATCTTGGTGTAGGTAACACCTGTGGCATTGAGCGCATCTGCAATCGCGAGGTAATAGATGATATTTGATTCTATTGATTTCGATGCAGTCATAATGGCGCGAACCAAATCGAGATTGACAAGAGTTTTGCGCCCTGCCGAATCCGAACAACACAAGTTGTTGCCGTCTCGACAATATGAATGTTTTCTTCTTTTCATTGCGTTCTCCTTTTGAAGGGTTGTGTTCTCTTGACCAAAAGCATTATACCAAAATCTTCTGCTTATGTCAAACCCTAAGCAAACGACGTTTGAAGCCGCGACGAAATTTGTTGCTCATACGCTTTGATTTCTTGCTTGATAAGAAGTGACCGCTTGTGTTCATGGGTAACTAGATCATGCAAAGATTCAACAACACCAATTGCGTTTTCCAAGTTGTCTGGGATTGGAATCTCCTTGAGATCCCTAAGTGTGAGGTAAAGTTGCCCCGCGTTTGTTTTGTCGTTTGATACTACTGTCCTCACCGCAACTTCGTGTTTGCCTCTCGGAGTATTGAGCCACCACGAAACGCTCCGGGCCAGGTCCATGCAATCAAAGCGCAGAACATTGATTGGCTGATGAATGCAAGCGTTTCGATAGTTTACGTTTTCAGAAACGCAACCAAATCTTATGTTTCCCGTCATCAGCACCAAAACATCACCCACACTGACTGAGTATTTTTCTGGACTGTTTACCAATTCTTCGCAAAGCCTGTCTTTTTTGTTTGGGCTGTCAGACGATCCCTGCCACATTCCTGTGTTGATCTCAAGAATCTGGCCTTGCTCTTGCGTGAAACCTAGCAGTCCAGGATGTGTGTGCCACAATACTTGCCTTGATTGCAGCCCTGATTGGACCTTGCAAATATCTCCGAGTTTCATAGTTCGTTCTCCTTTTTTGTTGTGTCACCATTCGATTCCACACTCACCAAGAACCTGCGAAGCCCACAACTCAACCGCCATGCTTGTGTAGTAGCAAGCCATGTGCGACCAGGATGTCCGCGCGTCTTCTGGTGGAACTGAAATTTCGCCTAGCGATTCTTCAATGTATCCAAAGATCGCATCTCCATGATCGTTCATGGTTTTGATCGCGGTGTGATATGTCACCGCTGGCATGTAGACACCTGAAGCGCAACCGTGTGTTGCAATTTCTTTCAACATGCAAATCGTGTCTTCGTCACGCGATTCGATATCCTTCTTACAAATAAGTTCAGAGTCAATCCATTCAGGCATTTCAATGTTGATATCCATGTTCGTTCTCCATGTTGTTGTCTGAGCAGGGTCGCTCGGTCCCCACCGCCGAAGCGGTGAGGTGCGAGGGATCGTGCTAGTTGTAGTTGTTGGTCGTCTCCTGAATGTCAATCTTGAAATCAATTCCGCACCCGCGACATCTGTACCACTCAAGATTCCCGAGGGTTCCAAGGCTCATGCCTTGTGATTCACAAACCGGGCATTGGCTGATGTTGTATTCATCATTCATTTGCGTTCTCCATGTTGGTGTGAGCGGAGTTGCTCATTCCGCGCTCCCGAAGGAGCGAGGCGTGAGGAACTGCGCCGTGCGAAGCGTTCGCTGCACACGGTTGGTGGCACACCCTTGCACCACCTTACCCTCTCGGGTTCGCTAACTTTCACATTTGCGTTCTCCTTTGATCTTCAAAGCCTCTTCGTACACTTTGATGGCCTTGTCGCATTCGTCCATCGCGCTCTTGATGCTTGCCGCTCGCTCAGTGTCTCCATCGCAATGGATCAACTTTTCTTCCAGGTTGCCCCATCGCTCTTCGATCGTGTTGATTGAGTCTTCAAGCCATTCGTCAGATTTCAGCGTCATGCTTTCAATGGTCATGGTTGTCGTTCTCCTTTGTGCCTGTTCTCGGTGGCACGCCCCTATTTTACAGATGAGGGTGTATATGTCAACGCCTAAGCAAACAAAAAAACCCTTGATATTTGGCTAATATCAGGGATTTACCATGAAAAGCCCCATTCCTGGCCTTATATCAATGAAAAGAAAAAACCCCCCAAAAAAGAGGGTTCTTCTTCTTTGTATGTGAATTTGAAATTGAAGTTGAATATGAATATGAAAGGCTTGATTTCGCTTGATCCTGCGCGCTAAGCAGATTGGGCTTTTTGCCTAAGCATTTCAACGTCGTCTCCGAGTTGCTTGATGAGGATGTTGCGAGTGTGTGATCCTGCTCCCGGCTGTCGCGGTTGCATCTTTTCGATCTGTTCGCGCGTCCAGACTCGAATCGGCCCGATCTTCTGCCCTTCGATGCCGCGATCCTTTGCAATCTGCCTGACACGTCGCATCGAAATACCCCATTGGTCAGCGAGTTGTTTGGTTGTCATCCACACACTGTCGCTCCGCCAAGTCATCAGTCTTCAGCATCTTTGGCAAAGATCAAGCCAAAGCCCGCAAGGATAGCCGCGCCGATTGATCCAAAATCAGCAATGGTCGCGGAGTCCCCATCTAAGTATGCAGCAACACCTGTTGCGATTGCTGCCACAATTGCTGCAATTGCCGCTGTTGTTGTTTTCCAGTTTGCTTTCATAGATTGTGCCCTTTATGAGATAACCGTGTCTGCGATTGTCGGTGACGTTCCACTCGGCAACGCCAGCCCATACATTGATCCGATCTGGAAGAAACGCTCCATCTCCTTCGCTAACTCACCATCACCTGCCGATGAGTTGTTTGTGGCCGCAAGCGTAAACTGATCGCCTTCGGAATACCGAGTTGATCCACCAAGCATCTGGAACGCAAGGCCACCTTTCTCAAACGTCTTCATCTCAGCAACGACAACATCACTGACAAAGATTTGAGAGGTGTTTGCCAGGTTGGTGCTGAATCGAATGTCCAGGTACGCGCCCTTGTCAATCTTCATGGGACTCATTCCTGTAATTGTGAAGAGCGCGTAGTTTGTTCCAATGTCAGATGACGCAATCGTTAAGTCCATCTTTCGGTTGATGGTTCCGTTGTTGAGAATGGTTCCGCCTGAATCTCTGACGGTAATAACGAGAGATGCTGTCGGTGCAGCCGTCGCATACTTGACCGCTGCCGATATCGAGTACGGCCTATCCGGGTTGATCTCTCCAAGGGTGCCAGTGGTTGTTCTCAAGACTTGCTTGATGTTCGGGTTTGTTGATCCGTCACCAACAAAGCGAAGAGAGTTCGCAGTCGATAACGGTCCATACCCTGCCGCACCCGAAGCATAGACGTGAGTGCCAGCCGTTCCAGTTACCAACGTCCAATTGTCGGGTACGTTGGACGTG
>VTLG01009006.1_pt1 | contig 15116 bp, 7 predicted proteins | sample 4694571 | NCBI WGS metagenome assembly VTLG01 (sample SAMN12604809, study PRJNA352737) | marine metagenome | biome: ENVO:00000447; feature: ENVO:00000209|ENVO:00000569|ENVO:01000036; material: ENVO:00002151; isolation source: viral sequences binned using virsorter ...
CCTGTTGTTAGTGCAGTACCAGCATCTTTACCGAATAAACTATTATGGTTTGCATCAGTTCCTGTAAAAGAATCTCCAGCATTCGTACCAGCTACAGTATTATTCTGTCCATCACTAGTTACACCGCCACTAGCTGCATCTTCAAAGGCTGGAGGAGAACCTGAACCTGTTGAAGTCAATACTTGACCGTCAGTACCTGGACCTACATGAACTGGGTCGCCATTAGCATCATAAGTAATTATAACACCATCTGTACCACCAGCCATTTTAGCCAGGGTGATTTGGTTATCAGCTATATGAGCGGTATCTATACTACCATCTGTGTAGTGTTCAGAATTTATTGCATTATCTGCTATTTTAGTACCGTCTACAGCATCAGCTGCTATTTCAGAACTACCTACAGCATTTGCAGCTATTTCACCAGCAGTTACAGCACCATCAACTATCTGTGCTGAGTTGACAGAATTATTTGCCATATGTGCATTATCAATTGCACCGTCTGCTATATGTTCTGAATCGATTGCATCGTCAGCAATCTTCGTACCATCTACAGCATCAGCAGCAAGCTTAGCTGTTGATACAGCACCAGATGCTATTTTAGCAGCTACAACTGTACCATCTCCTGGGGTATTAATAGTTAGAGCTGAACCTGATTGTATAACAAAGACTTCAGCACCACTTGGTATATTAGCACCAAATTCAATAGTATGTCCATCAACCATACAGAAACCATCATTAGATGATATAGCTGAACCTGTGTTAGGTTTCTGAACAACACCGTTAATACTAACCATCAGTTGAGCAGCACTAGTTACACTAGCTAGACTGCCTGATGTTGAGGTTTCTCTTAGGTCATATTTAGATACACTACCGTTAATTACACCTGCATTACCTGTACCTGAATTAAATACACAAAGTACTAGATATTTAAAATCACCTGTAGAAGTTACTTCACCCCATGCTGAACCATCATAGACATACATCTTGTTGGTACCAGTATCAAAGTAAAGGTCACCTTCATCATTATTAGATCCAGGTGCAGAACCTGCTATACGGTATCTACTGTTAAAGTCGTTTATATCATCACTTAACTGCTTAACATCAGATTCTGTTGCTAATATCTTATGGTAATTATATGTGTGACTTGATCCGGTAGAACTAACTTGCATACCAACACCAGCTGCTAAAGTCTCACTATAGAGACTAGCAGGAGCACCGTTGATAGTTACGTTGTCAGATCCGTTACCAGCAGTCCTAGCAGTAGTAGAAACACCACTACCATTAAATACTACTCCACCTGCGTCAGCAATTGATATAACAACACCAGCTGCAGGTTGAGTCGATGGGAAGTTATCTTCATCTGCAATAACTTCAAGACCACCAATAGGGGCTATCTGTGCTGCAACGTAATCTACAACAGCTCCCGATGTAGGAATATGTGAATCACTATCTGATATGGTTGTTTGTTCACAACCTATCATTCCTATTTCAACAGCATTAGCTTGAATAGTTGTAGCACCACCTGCTGCAATCGCAACGTCACCAGACATTGCTACGGATGCAGCTTGATTAGATCCGTTACCAACTAAAACATTACCACTAGATACAGCTGCTAATTTACTATGATCAATAGCTGCACTTCCACTGATATCTGCGTTAACAATTGTTCCATCATTTATCTTAGCTGATGTTATTTGACTATCAGCAATATGTGCTGTATCAATAGACCCATCAACAAGATGTTCAGAATCGATAGCATCATCAGCGATTTTAGCTCCAGTTATAGCATCACCAGCTATCTTAGCAGTAGTGACATTAGCATCAGCTATTTTAGCAGTTGTTACATTACTATTACTTATATGCGATGTTTCAACTGAATTATCTTTTAACTCAGAACTTCCTACAGAGTTAGCAGCTAGTTCACCAGAAGTTATAGCATCATCTGCTATGCTATTTCCTTGGATAGTATTTGATGCAATATTATCATTAGTAATAGTGTTTGAAGCGATCTTAGCTCCAGTGACTGCATCATTAGCTAGATGTGCAGTATCAATACTACCGTCTGTATAGTGTTCAGAGTCAATAGCATCATCTGCTATCTTGGCACCAGTCACAGCATCTGCTGCTATCTTAGCAGTCGTCACTGCACTACTTGCTATATGACTTGGGTCTATACTACCATCTACTAACTCAGAAGAGTCAACAGAGTTAGCTGCCAGCATTGTGGCTGTAACTGTGGCTGTGTCTCCTGTTGTTACTACCGTACCTGTAACATTAGGTAAGGTAATAGTGCGATCAGCTGTAGGATCAGTTACTGTAAGAGTAGTTTCATACCCGTCAGCAGTAGCACCTTCAAATTTAATAACCTGATCTTCACCCATCTCAACAGTACCAGTGAAGGTACCGCCAGTTTTAAACATAACCTGCTCTTCATACTCCATAGCTCTTCTAAGGAGTTGTTTCTGGTTATTATTTAAGTCTTCTGATGTGATTGATGCACCTGGTGCATAAGTAGCTCTTGGTGTAGGACTACCTAAATCTGTAACAGGTTTTATTACAACTGTACCGCTAGATAAATCTGCACCACCAATGTGTACAGTTTTATTAGTATAATCTACAGTGTATTCACGTGGAGAGGCGGATTCGTTTATTGTAGACGCTGTGTACGTGAGTGCTACATTGTCTAATTCAACTACAACCTCGGTCGCCTTGAATGTATCAAAACTCCCTGAGTAGCTATATGTGTTCGCAACTCCGGTATTAGAACCGTATGCTCTTGTTACTTTTGTATGTGCCATTTAGTTTACTTTCGGGAATGTCCTGGTACTATTTGTCGTTGGGGGAAACTGAGATCTATTATCTCTTTTCGATTATCTCTTGTACGCGTAGTTTTACCATCCTTTTCACCTTTTAATGCTTGTACATCAGCATAAGCTGGATGATCAGGTTGATTAATTTGAGCCCAAGCTTTAGCTCTAGCTTGATTCATTAAATTATCTATAATAGTATTATGAGGATATGTATTAGGATCTATGTCATTCATAGAAGGATCATTTCGATTTGCCTCCATGCGAGCCATAGAATTTTTAACATCTTGCCTAGTTGCTAAATAATCTAATGCAGCTTCTACGTTTTTAAACTTTCTCATCCCAACCTTAACTGGAACAGTACCTATAGCATTTTGGAAGTGAGCTCTAACATGAGCATCTTTAACAAAAGAATAACCTCCATAAGCATAAGTTGTAGATTTTAGGTCGTAATTACTTCTTATTAGAAGTTTACGTCCAGGTGTATTTCGTCTAACATCTAAAGTTACTGGTGAAATAGCATTAAAAGATCTACCAATAATATTCCAATTATTAATGGGAGTACCGTTTAATAAATCATGTTTTGCTGGTAACGGCTTACCGGATAAAAATTCAGTAGCTTGGTTTCTATTTCTAATAGAACTCCACATATCAGAATTTAATTCTTTCATGTGTGGGTTAGCCCACTTACCGAATTCGTTACGTAATCCTGCTAAAGGTACACTATTATTAAGTATATTGGCAGCAGTTTTGTTTAAAGCACCAGGTTTCATTTGCATTACTTGCATCATCTGATCCAGACCAGACATATAAGTTTTACTTGTAAGTCCTCGTCCTAATACAAACGCTACAGCTTGCAACCTTTTCTCAGCCCATTCATCTCCCATTAATTCTATATTATCACCAATATCAGCAACTGCTGACCAGATAGTATTATAAGGTTCTAAAGAAGCGTAATTAAATCCTACATTACCGACGTATATATGATTAGGTTTCCAACCAGCATTGATCCATTGCTGCCTAAGTTGTCTATCAGCAGGACCGTTACCAGTCAATTGACCAGCCATATACATACCACTTATACCCATTACTGTGGCTGCACCTACTGCCTGTCTACCTGCAAACAGGTTTCTAGCATTAGCTAAGTCATCAGCATTCTCAATACCATACTTAAATAATGGAGTAAAATCATCTCCAGTATGCCTTAAGATATCAAGTGATTCTTTATGTAATGCACCTAATAATGGTGTATTCTTATAAGCTAAGTTTAGTCCATTAATACCAGTCCTAGCAAATAGATAGAATGGTTTCATTAATGGTGTTTCGTTTAATAAACCATCTAATTTCTTAGAAAAACCACCAAGTTCAGAAGTTAAAGTTACTTCTTTAAATTGTTTATTTAACCAAGCATCTTGACTAATATCTAAGTTACCATCAGCATCTAAGAGGTTTTTAAAGTGTATATCTTCTGCTTGTTTTAACAATTGTGGTGTTAATTCAACGTGATCTCTACCAGCAACTTCTAAAGCTTGCCTCATACCGATTTCTTTAGACCTAGCTCTAGCTAATAACCACTTAAATGTATCATCAGTAGCTGCTAAAACACGTGGAGACCAACTTAAAATCTTATTATTATTTAAAGTTCTTGCTGTATTAGCTATATAGAATGCTGCTTTATCTCCAATAGTACCATGTTGCTCAGTCCATTCAGCAAATAAAGCCCAATTATGATCTCCTCTAGTAGGAGCTTCAGAGTATCTAGTTCTTATACTAGCGAAATCTGCGTTCCATTTAGATTTTACATTCTTTCTAAACATTGTAAAAGCTTCAGGAACAAGTTCAATCATACCTTTTAGTTTAGCTAGTGAAGCTTTTCTAGCTACAACAGCCGATGCATCCTCTATAAATGGTGACCGTAATACAGCTCCAGCAGCTTCGTTAATAGCATTTAAATAGGCGTTAGTTGTAGTACCAAGTATAGCTCTAAGAGGTGTTTTAGGTCCACTTAAGATGCTATTTACCATTACTGCTTGTAATTCTTGTATTAAAACACCTGTTTTTACTTTACCGTTAAACTCACCACCACTAATCTTCTGTCTCATCCAAGCATCAAAGTCTTTCCAATTATGGATATCATTAGATACTTTAAATACATCTAGAATATGTTCAGCTAAATCTTCAGATGAACTGTTCTTCATTAAACGCATCATTAATCTGACGCCATCTTGAGTTTCTGAAAGTAATTCGTCAGATCTAGTTGCTACAATTCGATTTATTTCATCAATCATATCATCTGTTAATTCACCGCCTTGAGCTTTCATCTTCTTAGCAGCTAGATCCCAAGTAAATTGAGTCTTCTTAACATTAGATAAGCCTAATACAAGATTATCTGCAATCCTTTTCATGGGACCTTCAACAGCAAATACATCAGATTTACCTATTAACTCCCCTGCTGCATTAGCTGTATCTCTTAATTTCTTTAATAATGATTGATTAACAGCATCTTGTACTGTAAGTTTTTCAATAATAAACTTTTGTACTTTACTTAATGAATCAAAGTTACCTGGTCTTAGAGGTTGATCAACTAAATTATCACCCCAGAATTCTCTAGGTGTTTGAGATGCAGCATCTCTACCTATTATTTCTTGGGTATTCTTTAATGTATTTTCTCCATAATCTCCTAATGTACGGCTAGTTGGGTTTAACCAATCTATCTGTTCTTTTAGTCTAGGATCATTCCAGTACTTAGCTGCATTATCTACAAACCAAGGATCAGGTATACCGTTTTTAGCAAAACCTGCCTTTTGTGTTGGTGTGAATAATTCATCTACAGTACCGCTATCAAAACCAACTTGATTATTTAATTCATCTGATTGATTAGTAATATCTAATACATCACCTCTTCTAGGTACATTACCTTGACCTTGACTAATACGACCATTCTTATTAGGAGCGTAAGTAGTGTTAAGCTCAGCGTCTGTAGCTGTCCAGTCTCTCCATTTACTAGACGGACCTTCAGCTCCTATGTTTTGTTGATCTAAAGCCGCTTCAGCATTGTCAGATTGTTTTTGAATTCTTTGATCAAGTAATTCTTCTGGTCCGTTTAACTTGGTATAAGAACGTGAGGAGTGAGGTTTAGTGCTAATAGGTAGTGACTTATCCATGTTCTTTTGAGGGAACCTGAGATTGCCTAGACCTCTTCTTATACCACCCGTTGCTTCGCCGAATCCCCAACCTGCACCTTTTAAAATACCTTGGACACCTAATAAGCCTACAGCATCTAATCCTAATTCTTCAGTCATATTAGACAGTAATCTGCCAGTTGGTGTATCAACCCAATGAGCCATTTGAGTGCCACCTACATATATTTCTGGATGCCTTTCAGCAAAACGTTTCAACCATTTATTATTATCATAAAACTCACCCATACCTTTATGAGTAAAATCAGCAAATAGGTTTGTAGGTATTGTTTCAGTAGCCCATGTTACACCTATACCTCTAGCTCCAGTTGCTAGAAAAGGTGTTAAACCTTTAGTAAATGTTACTTGGGTCAAAGCTCCTGGTAAAGGAGCAGTTGCTACAATTGCTGGAAGATATCTACCAACTTCATATGTAATCGGATCACTCCAAAATCTTTTAACTGGATGATTGACAGAGTACCCATAAGACATAGGGTTACTTACAGGAAACAAGGCGTCATCTAAAACAGCATCATGTTCTGCTGCAGCATCCATATTAAAGAACTGGCCTTCTTCTCTATTCTCAAATCCTGCTTGAATCTTTTCAGGTATAGAGAATCCCGTTCTTACTGTATCTAAAACACCACCACGTATAGTTGCTCTTACCTGTTCTCCACCCTGTCCAGCCCAAAATGAACCTTGTGGTCCAATTTCAGCTAGTCTTCTTTGATGGGTAAAGTGCCACATATTAGCATTACCTGCACGATCCCATACTGACGCTATTCTTGTACCTAAAGTTGGGTTATCAATATCATTTAACCACTTTTGAGTAACAGCTAAATCTTCTTCAGGTGACATCGGGTATCTACTTGCATCGAACCAATCAGAAATAGTAAATCTTCCATCACCATTACGGTCATATCTTTTTACTAATCGTGGATTACTTGCAATTTTTAAAAAAGTATTTTTTACATTCTGTAGATTAGTGTCACCACCATTTTCCTTATACTCTTTAGCTATTTGACCTTCTTCAGGTATATAACTATAAGTTAAGTTATGTGCTTTTTGTAAACCTTTATCTAAACCAGCTTGGTCTAAATAAGCAGGTCGTAATCGAACATCACGTCACCGTCCTATTTCTTCATATTCAACAAATCTATTTTGTTGTCTGCGGTCAAGTACTTCTGGCTGTACAACTTCTTGCTGCTCAATTTGTTCAATTGCTGTAGGTTGTTGAGATTGTACAGGCTCTTGAGGTTGTACAGGCTCTTGAGGTTGAGCGGCACTTTCTTGTACTGCTACTTCTGCAGGTGTTCTGAAATCCTGTTCAGGGTTAAGGTTTTCTAGCTGTTCAACATGGTCATCATAACCTTCTATTTCAGTAGTAGTATCAGCTGCTGTAAAACCCTGTGGATCAAATGTTAATTCATCCATTAAGCAGTCCTCCTTTGAACCCAAGGCTGTTGATTTTGAGGTAAATCAAATCTAGATTTTCCACCATGATTACTATTATCATATAATGTATTCATTGCATATAAATTTGTATGATATGATGGATATCGAAAAGCACCTGAAATATTCCTATTAACAGTGTTCTCACCAAGTGGATCAGGTAACGTTTGATCATTATCATCTGTACCTTTAAAAAGGTTCACTGCATCAGGTCGTTTACCAGCTTCGTTTAAACCAGGGTGACCGTTAGCTTTAAGTTGGGCATCTAATATACCCCACCATCCACCAGTTTCTCTTAGATTATATCCTTCTGCTATACCTTGATAATATTGTAAAGCACCTTTATCCATATAAATACCTCTATACCCATACTTTTCTATATTATTCATTATAGTAGTTAATTGCTTAGCACCATAATCACCACCGAAAGTACCAGTATAAATAGCAGCACCATCAGATTGATCGATTTCTCTTTTAGCAGAAGCAATGCGTGCTACTCTATAATTACCAGGATCTAATGTTTTCTCAACATTCTGACCTATAACTGTATACTTATTACCAGCACCATTTGTACGAATTTCATGAAGTACTCCAAATTCACCAGGTAATGGTTTCCCGTCTCCATCAACAGCTTGTCCAGGTGTTCCGTGTAAGGCCCAATAATTAGCTAATGCGTCTGAATGACCCATACCTTTGTATCTATTAAACTTTTCAAGGTAATCAATCTTAGCATTTTTCAAAGCTTCTTCATATATTAAACTCTTCTCATGGCCTTTTAGACCCATATTATCTATAACTTCATTCAATCCAGCTGCTATTAATTTATCAGTTCCAAAGTCTTTCCAAGCTTGATTCTCAAACTTATCGGCTTTTTCTCTAAATGGTTCTGCAGCTAAAGGATGAAACTGATCTAATTGTTCATGTGTTATACGTCCTCTATTTGCAGCTATAAGGGCTTTAATTGTATCTGTATCTTCCCGCTCGTTTCTCATAGAAACTGTTTCATATTTAATTACACCATTAGGTATAGGTACACCAGCATCTGAAAACTTTCGTTTCCAGTCATTAACTTCTTTAGTAGTTAATGTTCTACCTTCTTTAGCAGCATTCTTACCAGCTTGAATGAAGCCAGCTTCAATCATTTTACCTTCAGCTTTTTGAAACTTTAACTCAGCGTCTACAGCAGTTGCATAACCTGCTTTGATATCTGATTTAAGTTTAGAAAATCTACCAGGCCATTGTTGTGCAAACTTAGTACCTGGTTTAGCTCCAAGTTTCTTAGCTAAAGAAGCAGGTAATTCCATATCACCATAATGATCTGCTATATCAGTATTACCAGCTCGTATACCTTCTTGTTTAAGTACCTCAAATGCTTTATCTAATCCACCTGAGTTACCGAGTAATTTATTGTTTTTATCAACAGTAGCAGAATTTATAAGTATAAGACGATGTAAATCATCTGCTGTTTTTTCACTATTATTCCACTCTACAAGTGCTTTACCTCTAGTATTTGCAGAAGATTCTATATTATACCTTTCCCTAAACTTATCCATTTGCTGATCTTTAGCTTTTTGTATAGCATCTTCTGTACCAGCAAGCTTCAGCATTTCAGGTGAGAACCTATCAAGCTCAGCTGCTTTCCTGATGTCTTCTGACACTACCTGGACTGCAGCTTCTTTGAATGGAAGAGCTTGTATATTATTATCGTGTATCTCTTTTGGTGTAAAAGACATACCTTGGATTTCAATAGCTTTCCCACTATTCTGCATAGTGTGAGCTAACTTATCAGGATAAGTCTCGTTGAATACACGTAGTTTTTCTTTAGCATATCCTACTTGTTGCCAAGGGGATAAACCAGCAATACGATCTGCATCAGGATAAGCACTGACACCACTGAGTGCAAGCATATCTGCTTTCATCTGATGGAATGCAGTATCTTGTGCTTTAGCTGAATCGAATTCTTCTAATAATCGATTCTCAGCTTTTGCAGCTTCAATCTCTTGAACTTTCTTAGCATAACCAGTAAGTTTTTTTGCTTTCTCTGCTCTAGCTTTACGTGCTTCTTGTACACCTTCTTCAGTTTTTTGTTTTATATCCCGTTCTTTCCATCTACCTAATGATTCAGAGAATCCTGATAAAGCAGTTGCAACTTTTTCAGCTTCAACTATACCAGCTTTTCCTCTACGTTCAGCCATTTCATTTCTTTGGCTGATACCTTGAGATAAGGTTCTTCTTCCAGACTCTTTTAACCTGGCTATATTTTGTGCATATGTCATAGTTAATTACCCCAAGCACCGAAACCTTTACCACCTAATTCTTCAAATCTTCTTTGACTTGCCCCAGTATTAATACCTAAATTAGTATCCATTCCAACTGAGAAGTCAGGTAAATTTGCAAAGCCGTCGGTTCCGCTGTATGCACCAGGTGGTGGATCTAAGTCGAAATCATCAGCTCCCCAAGCACCTTTTCCAAGCAGATCAGATCCAGAACCTTGACGTTTACCATCATGCTTAAATTTAGCTTTAAATTCTCTAGCTTGTTCTACACCTCCTAAAGCTGACTTCGCTAATCCAAGAATTAACCCAGCCTTACTCGGTTGCGCTTCAAGGTCAGGTTGAAGTGGTGTGTGTCCATGTACTGGTGCAAATCTTATCTTCTCATATGTACTCCAAGAATCCCTTTGCGCAGCCTGTTGACTATGCTCTTTCTTCATAGCTACTTCATCTTTAGCCATCATCATATTATGTAAGACTTGGGATTTATACTGACCAAGTTTCTTAGCTCCTTTACCTGCTAATCTAGCTGCTGTTTTACCAGTACCTGTACCAGCATAATCATTCTCGTACATTTCTATAATAGCATTTTCAATCTTATGATCAGCTTCTGCAAATAATTTATCGAGTTGTGCATCTTGTTCAGTCCATTGATTTACCATTGATTGGTAAATTTGATCTTGTTCAATGTCTGCAACCTGAACATTATTCTTCCACTCGTTATTATCGAGCATCACTTCGCGTTTGTACTGCTTGTTCTGCTCTTCAAAATTTCTTAACTTAGCACGGTTGCGGCCTTTGACGGCTGCTCCTGCTGCATTGTGTTCCATGACTTGACCCGCCATGTTCAAGGCGGCCATGCCTGCTGATACTGGTTCGCACACGGCAAAATTCTATAAAGGTTAATTTGTTGGGACCATGTTCAAGTTCCCTTAAGAACTTAAATCCCAGAAACTTTAGAAGTTTTAGATGAGCGGTATTCCGTTTATCTACAATGTTCCAAAGGAGTTTCTCTTCTCTGCTTTCTATAAATCGCTTAGCTTCACGTGCAAATGTAAGGGGATATTCGTGGATAGCTGGTGTGCATAACATCCAGATCTTTCCACCATCTTGCACTCCCGCCAATCCGGCAGTCTTACCGTTTGGCACTTCGAACCAAACTGCGTCTCCATTAAAAGCAGCCATCGGGATATAAAAAAGTGGGTAATGACCGTGGCCTTCCATCACTTCTTTATAATCATCAGGGCGAAGATTAGAGGCTACTTCGACAGCAGCCTCCATTGTAATTGGGTGAATGTAATTAGACACGTTGATAGTATCTTGGTGAGTAATCTCCCTCCCAATTCATTGAATGAATAGTAGCAGGAGATGGATGGTTAGATTTTATAAGTACAGTTAAATTTACATTTCTATCATACACAGGTATTGTATGTACATACCCCCTAGCTATAGCTGGTGTACTTGCTAGTATATTATCCCATTCAAGAGATTCTACTGTATAAGTATAATCATCCCTACCTCTTCGTTTTAAGGTAACATCTATAACACCTACATCTCCAAAGTCAAAGTTCATTCTATGGATAACTAAAGAACCACGTGTCTCTGACCTGACTTTATCACCTTCTTTTCTAACAACATATAATTTAGGTAGTTCAACCTCGAATTCATACTCATAACCTATAATTACATCTGTATTAACTGAACTACCATCTTTAGTAGAAGTCTTCCAGTTACCAGGTAATGTTACTGTTTGGTTAGGAGCAGTACCAGTTATCTTAGCGGCTGGGATATCATAACTCTTACCACGTGCATCACTATCTGTTATACAATATGCTGTTAATGATCTAGCAGGAGTAGTGGCGTTATAGTAACCAGCACCTAATGTAAATGTAGATACATCAGTTTGGTTGTTATATGTTATATCACCCGTTGCAATAGTTTTCTTGGTGTCAAGAAAGACTCTATTAACATCAGGTGTATCACCTATAAGTAATGTATCGTCTCCTAATTTTATGTCAAATTTTTCAAGGGTATATGTATTACCTGATCCCTTCAAAACAGCATAATATACGTCATCTAAGATAACATGGTATACAACAGTATTAGGTAGAGTCCATCTGAACCATGCAGACTGAACACGTTTCTGTCCTTGTTCAAACCACTTATAACCCCATACTTCATTTGTAGCAGTATGTAATGTACTATCTACACCAAATATAATTACATCATTTTCGGTTGATGCTGTTGCGTTTGTTGTGTTTGCAGGAAAAAGTTTATCTATAACCTTACTTTGTTCTAAAATTGTAGGTTCTTCTCTAGTTGTAACACCTGCCATTTCATAGAATCTAGCTTGTTTAGCAGTGCTGTTTAAGAAACCTATAGTAGTACCTAACGAGAATGGTATGGTATCAGGGTTAAATGCATAAGATGCTAAAAAAGAAATCTTAGCAGTTTCAGGAGTTAACAGAGCTTCAGCACCTGAACTAAGCAAGAATTGTTCATTAGCACTAAACAGAACTAATCCTGCTGGTGCTTCGACGGCATCAAATAGCTTAGTCGGGTACGTAGAGCTCGACTGTAAATCGATAGGGTCTGCATTGGAAATAGCCATAGCAGTTTTAACCCAGAAATTAAGGTAATCATTAGTTCTAGATAGAATAATATTTTCTTCACTAAGCATTGCTATTCTATTACGGAAGAACATCATCTTCTGAATAGGATAACCTACAAAGGATGGTGCTGAGTTAGTTATATCATCACCAGCATCACGCTTACCCCAATCTGGATAAGAGAATTGGAAGACACCATTTGAATAGGTTCTACTGGATCCTCCATTGATCGCATATGAACCAGCACCTACAAATTTCAACTGTAGTGGCATGGTGTCATCATCTAGTTCTATATTTATACCAGGAGCTGCTACCTCTTCCCACACACCTTCACCGAATCTAGCTGGAGTGTATGTACAAGTATTATTATCTCCCTGTGCAATAGTACCAGAAGATGAGTTACTTGCTAAATCAAATTGATTAGTACCTACATTACTAAGTGTATAGTATCCGTCTCCTGCGCCACCGCTAGTAAAGTCAATGAAAACTTGATCACCATTAGCTAAACCGTGAGCTTCAGTTGTATATACTGTTACAGTTGTACCAGATCTAGCATAAGTAGCAGTTTTTGATATATCAGCAGACACGCCTTCAGCTTGGAAACGGAGATAGTAATCATCCATATCCTCACCACTATTAACAATACGAACTATATAACCATGTCTACATGTACGTGGCAGGTCTGCTATATTATTTGCTTCACTTGTTATAACATTCATCAAATTCCTTTCTGGTGAAGTGACACCAAAAGGAGTTGCTCTGTATAAATGAATGCCATTACCAACAATCGTGGCTGTAATACCTGTACCAGATATATCATCTATACCTTTTTTAAGGTCGCCTAATATACCAGCAGCTGAGACATGTTCAGAAGCATCTGAAGATGTAGGAGCTGGACGTACCAGAGCAATGTTAGCACGTGATGTAATTACTGAATGGCTTTTAACGGTTATCGTTGTACTTACACCTTTTTGTGATGTATAAGGATGTGTATCATTAGTACTCCAACCTTCTCCACCAAATTGTAACTTACAATAAGGCGCATAAGCATCGTAGTAATCACTACCATTAGAAGCATCAGGAGCGTTTTTAAGTTGAGGAACACAACGTGTATCCATCTCATATCTTAAATTACTCTTACCACCTGAGCTTGCATTAGGAGGTGACGTAGATCCTATAGCAGTACCAGTATTCCCGTTAACAGTTTCTCTACCCATACCATGACAAGAGCCATCACCAGGTTCACCTGAACCCATAGTGACTCCACCAAAAGTACCAGCATCGTCAACAACTATACTTGTAGCACGGTTATAAGTATATGTTGTGTTATCATCTGGATCATATATATCTAAAGCGTATTGCTTACCGTAAGATATAGTATCTAATTCTATATAGGCTTCGTTTAATGCAGCTGGGGATTGCTTACTTGGAGTAGATAGTATAGCTGTAGCCTTACGTCTATTAACAAAGAAGGTAGTTTCATTGATTGTTAGTACCTGTATATCAGAAGACTTCTCATCTGATAAGGCTGTGTTATCTAAGTAAGTAGCTTTAAGTGTTCCAGGAACATTAGCATAATCGACGGGTATCGAAGCACCATCGCTACATCTCCAGATTTTAACATCTCCATCAGCAGCACATTGACCGATATACTGTTTCTCATCGGTTGCATAAATGCTGAACCATTTTGAATTGGCTCCTGTATCAACAGCATAGGTTGCACTATCTCCATAAGGATTACTAGTGGTGGTTATCTCTTTAATTAGCTGACTGCCAGGTCGTTTAGTTAATTGCTTTACAACATCAGGAATACCATTAACTATGTCTGCTACTTGTCCAAGAGCTTTCTTTTCATCTGGTTGTTGTGATATCCCTAGAACATAATTAGGGACTTTCTGTGTTACACTACCCATTATCGTCTCAGTGCTTGATAAGGTTTATAAGATTGATAAGCAGATTCATCAGGCCAACCCATCATGTTATGGTCACCTTGATTACATTCATATTCCATAGCAGCAGCGCGTGCTTGTACTTCATATTGTTGTAACATCTTCTGCAAGGATGAGTTAGATACTAATTGCACCGCCGCTCGTCCACACGCTTTGTATATAATATACCTTTGGAATGGTGCTGGTATATCTTCAAACTTAAGTAGTCTTACTTTGTTTACATAGAAGTAATCATCATCTGGATATTCAAATGTATGGTTTACTCTATCATATAATTTCCATATACCATCAGTACTATCTTTTCTTCGTACAAAGTCACGGGTACGATCCCATTCATCTGTGTTATCTATACGTGTGACATCATTCTCAATAACAATTTTATTGTCAGTAGCATTGACAGTTTCTTTTATATGGTATTCAATATTAAATGTCCAGCCTTCAGCTTGTACATCTTGGTTACATTCTTTAAGTATATTATATATAAATGATATCTCGGGGTTAGCAAAGTCTAAACCTGAAACAGGTGATTGACCTATGCTACCCAGGATCGCATTGACTGCGGATAGTTCGGTATCGATATCAACGGTTGTGGTAGTCATAGGTATAAAGATTTATGAATAAAAAAAAGGGGAGTCGTGAGAACCCCCCCTTATCAGTTAAGTATATTGCCCAGCAACTACAGCGCAGGTATCAGTTGTACCTGACGAACCTACGGTTGCATATGCTAGTCTTAAGTTTTTAGTTGTGGATGCAACAGCTGATGCGTTGCCTGATCCACTTGTATCAGATGGTGAGATACGGGTCTCGGTGCCAGCACCGCAAGATCCATATTCACCAACTGCTGAAG
>VTLG01011716.1_pt1 | contig 15116 bp, 7 predicted proteins | sample 4694571 | NCBI WGS metagenome assembly VTLG01 (sample SAMN12604809, study PRJNA352737) | marine metagenome | biome: ENVO:00000447; feature: ENVO:00000209|ENVO:00000569|ENVO:01000036; material: ENVO:00002151; isolation source: viral sequences binned using virsorter ...
AATACGAGCTGAAGGTGGTTTAAACTCGATTTCCATCGTAGGTAGAGATTTAGGAACAGTAGGTACCTTTATACTACCAAGGTTTACCGACACCTGTTGTTGGAGTTTTCTGTTCGTTTACGCCGTTTTCTACTGCTGTTTCAATTGCAGCTACAGTGCCCGCCTTATCAGCATCTAGTTTTGCCTTAACCCAACCTAATACAGTTGCTTCTGTAAGGTCAGCATAAGGTACAAGAGTGTCAGGCTTAGGAAGATCTACTTCACCAGTTGCTCTGAATTTATAAGTGCCATCTTCGCCGTTAACACGATAGATAACTTTATTTACATACCCGTCTGCTAGTTCACGCTGAAGGGTGTTGACTTGCCAAGTTTTTGTTGCCATTGTTATGGAGTATTAGATTTGTTTGCTATTAAGAATGCTTTATAGTCTGCTTTGACTTGTGTAGTCCATGCAGCATTAGCTATTGCTTGTACGTCTGCGTCTTCTCCACTAATATCTGTATCAACTAGGTTATCACTTGCATCAAGTGTTCCAGGTGTCAATACTTTTCTATTAAAAGAACGAGTAAGTTCCACACCATCTTTTTTAATGATTGTTGCGTTTCTTACCTGTATATTCCATTTATTGACGACTTCTATTTTGTCGTTTTCTTGTGTTTCTGTTAAAGCCATTTAAGAAAGCTCTCCGAGCTAAATAGGTTTATGGCGTAGTTTAGAGACTTGCTAACGGTCTATGAAGCAGCAGTGTAAACAACCATGCCTCTAAGAGATTTACCATTACAATCTACTGCTGCCATAGCTGATCCATTGTCTTTATAGAAAGTCATTTGTGTAGAATTATTTTCAACGTAATAAATTGGTCCATCCTGAATATCAAAATTCTGATAACCTCTAGCAACACCACCTACTCCTCCTCCAATATTTGCAGTTGTAAAAGGTAAGTTACTTATATATTGATGACTGCTAGAAGTAGAATAAGGGACACCAGTGAAATAGGCGTAAACCATACGACCTATTTTTGTATAATGTCCATATACGTTGGAAACGCTTGAATGGTGATAGAAGTCTGGTGTCCAAGTTCCTTCCTCATAATCGTCAAGACCATTCGCCGCTGCAGAATCCCCGTTAAACTTTAAACCCTCGCCATCAAACCTTCCCATTTCATTATTACCTGTATCGTTAAATGAAACTCTTCCAGTTTTAAGGATTAAAGATCCTGTACCAGCATCTTCTATGTATGAATTATTTCCATCATGGTAGATTTGTAGATCCTCTCCATCACCGAACCTTGCTGAATCATTATCTTCTAATAGTAAATTACCAGTAACATGTAAATTACCATTAACTCTTGAACCATTTGCATATGTCTCAAAACGCTTGGTGTTGTCGTAATAGAGTTCTACATTTCCATTACCATTAGCTTTTATATTAGTTTCATAACTACCTGCTGCATAATTTTGACAATACCAAGTCGTATCAGTACCAGCAGTTAAACGCCAATAATCTTCATTATCATCACCTTCATCGGCATACATGTGTATACATCCTTCTGCGCCTTCAGCACCGTATATACTTATACCAGTTGATGAAGTGTTGAAAGATTTGTGGTTATTATAGTAGAGTTCTACGGCTCCATCAGGTTTAGCAATGATTGCACTTTCATTTTCTTTAACTCTTATTCTTAACTCTGCTGTTCCAAGAGAATCTAAATAATTATGACTGTCATGCCATGCTTGAAAGTCCTGACCTGCACCAATTTGTAATTTACATCCTGCTCCATCACCAGTAATTGTTACATCTCCAGAAGTAGAGAAATCACCAGTTACAGAAGCACCACCTGCTGATGTCGCCAGCTTTAATGAGTTGTCATAATAGAGTTCACAACTACCATCAGGTGTAAATGCAGCAATATTTTCACTAGAACCTTTAAGTATTTGAATAGGACCACTAGCAGCACTTATTTTTAAATTACCAGTACCTTCTGTTATGTATCCATGAGATCCATTATGGTAGATTTGTAAATCATCACTATTTCCACATGTGAATTTCACATCATCATATGCTCTAAAGGTATTAGCTGATTCATCAAACCATATATCTTTTCCAGTATTAGTTTGGTTATCAATCCAAAAATCACCGTTAACACGAAATCCATCAGCATAAGTTCTTGCTTTTAATGAATTGTCGTAATAGAGGTCTACGGCTCCATTGTGGTTAGCAATAACACTCTCTTCACCCCAAGTAGCTTGTAAAACAACATTACTTGTGTTACCTGATTCATTAGATATATAAATATTACCGTTAGCGTTATATATCTTAGAGTGTCCTCCACCATGAAATATTTCTAAATCATCTGAAGTTCCAAACCTAGCTTTAGCATCATCAGCGAAATCTAAATTAGCGTCTAATACTTCTATATGTTCAGCACCAACTGCATCGTCTGCAATCTTTGCTCCAGTAACTGAGTCATTTTCTAAACTAACTTTTGCTGTGTTAGCTGCTATTTCTGTATTAATAGAATTAGCAAGCTTGTCAGCTGTAACTGCATCATCAGCTATTTTAGCTGTAGTGATGTTTGCATCAAGAATGTCTTCAGTTTTAACCTCCGCATTCTTGATACCTGCGGAGGATACTTGTGTTAATGCCATAATTATGAGTTTGTAAAATAGGTCATGTTAAATATGCAATATACTCCACTATTGTCCCAATCAGTACAATTCCATGCAGACCATACTGCTCCATTAGTGTTGTAATAACCAAATAAATAATCTTGACCATCATTGGTTCTAAAATAACCGTCTTCAGAATGACTATCTACACCCATTACAATCATTTTAGTGCTCATACCAAATTCATCACCTGTAGTATGATTAGCAACAAAAGGTAAACCTACAATTTGGACTGTTCCAGCAGGTAGACTTGTTAATGTTTTATTTCCTAAATTTACAGTGATATGAACCTGTTTTCCTATTTTTACATAAGTTCCTGATCCAGTTACTTGACCAGTAGAATTACCGTTTGAACGGAGTGTAGGAGTGAATGTGCCCTCTTCATAATCGTCTAATATTTCATTAACATTAGAAGCACCAGATCCATCGGAAGTAGCACTAAAATTAATACCAGTACCTGCGGTACCCATCAATATGTTTCCATTATTGACTTTAATATCTCCACCAGCTCTAGTTTCAAATTTAGTTACAAAACTACCACTTGTATAATTTTGATGGTATATAGTACCATCTGAAGCAGCTTTTATTGCCCATTTATCAAGATTATCGTCTCCTTGGTCTGCTGTTAAATAAAGTACTGCATTACTACCTTCTACATCAGGTTTAATTTCTATTCCATCTGATGTTGTAAGAAGCTGTTTAATACCACTATGGTATAACTCTACTTGTGCATTATCTTGACAACTAATAGCATTTACAACGCCTGAACTCCCATCACCTGTTCGTAAATAAATATCTTTAGCATAAGAATCTATATATAAATCACCTGTGCCATTATGTTTAATCAGGCTGTTGGTAGACGTATGTTTGATAACTAAATCTTGTCCAGTTCCAAATCGAGCTTCACCGCCATCAAATAACATTAAATGGCAAGCATTACTAGATGTACCAATATCAACTCCGCTTGAGTTCGTGTGGACTTTTGATACTCCATCGTAATACAGAGTTGTTGAGCCATCAACATTTGCATTAATTAAATATTCACCTGTATCTTTATCGCCGTTTCTAACTTGTAGTGAACTATTAGTAACCAGCTTTAAAGCACCTGTTCCATCTTCTTCAATGATAGAGTGGCTTCCGTCATGATATATAGATAAATCATCTCCAGCACCCGCAACAAATTTCCCATTATCTGGAACTCTTACTTTTCCATCAGATGTAATTCTGAGCCTTTCTGTATTAGCGTTACTATAAAAAATAGTGTTCGCAGCATCGGCTGGATTGTCAGCAATAATTTTCAGATCACCATCTGAATCATGTTTAATCATGCAATAGTCAGCACCACTCCCATCACCGTTTGAATCACCGTCAAGAGTGAGGGTCGCACCGCTAGCATCAGTTGAACCAATTCTTAGGTAATTCGATCCTGCTGCATCAAATGTACCGCTACCTGTTATTGCAACGCCCGAACTATTTGTCTCAAACTTCTTAGAGTTGTCGTAATAAAGTTTTACGGCTCCGTTAGCTAATGTTTCTATTATCTGTTCATTACTAGCAGAACGTATTTGTACTGCATCACCTTTTAAGAATAAATTCTGTCCAGCAGTAACTTGTGAAACATAAGAATTACTTCCATCATGATACAGCTCTAAATCATTCCCTGTACCCACACGGATTTTTACATTATCGTTAAAGTCAACTCCTGTTGCACCACCTACTCCAGAGGCAGTAGCAGCCCATGTAAGACCACCTGCTGCACTTGATTTAGCAGTTAATACATAATCATTAGTAGGTGTATTATCTACTTTTAAGTTTGCTTCATCTACTACATCATCTGCAATCGTTAAAGCAGTTGCACCAGTTACTTCTCCTGAGTGAGTAGCATTAGTAGTTTTAGCTGTATTAGCTGCTATCTCTGTATTAATAGAGTTAGCTAGTTTATCAGCTGTAACTGCGTCATCTGCAATCTTTGCTGTAGTAACTGAACTATTCTGTAAACTAGCAGTAGATACCTGGTTATCACTAGGTGCTCCTATATTTACCGCTGCTCCAATAGTGACAATAAAGTAATCAGCACCACTAGCAGGGGCGGTAGAAAAGATAATAGAGCTACCATCGATAACAAATCCTTCTGATGGCTGACTGGTTCCAGCATTAGGTTTCTGAAGGACTCCATTGACAGAAACAATAAGTTGCTGTGCATAGGTAGGAGCATTAGATAAAACGAACCTATAAGCTGATCCATTAAATGATGCACTATTACCTCCAGTACCTGAGTAACTTGATATTGTATTGATATAGAAATTACCTACAGACTGTACTTCATCCCATGAACTACCAGTATCATTATAAACAAGCATCTTATTAGATGAAGTATTAAAGAATAAATCTCCATCATCTAAAGAAGAAGTAGGGTTAGAAGCACCAACTCTATATCTTCCGTTAAAGTCAGATACTAATGTTTGAGCACTAGCTACTCCAGATTCATCTAATACAAGTCTATGATATGTATATGTATTTAACGTACTTGTTGTCTGTACCAACATCCCCTTACCAGCAGCTATTGTAGTACTGTTAAGAGAAGAATCAATACCATTAATGGTTACAGTTGCACCACCTAATGTTCTACCAGTAGTACTTACACCAGATCCATTAACTACTACACCACCTGCGTCTGCAATAGACACAATGGTACCTGCATCATTATTAGGATCAGGGTTAGCATTAGGAAAGGATACTTCATCAGCTATTGGGTAATAACCACCAGCTGCTTGCATTAAAGCAACTATCTGATCGTTAACGGCTTTTGCAGTCGGTAACTGTACGTCAGTAGAACTACCGCTAACTGATGTGACAATGCTCTTGCCATCCAACAAGTTAAGTTCCGCAGTAGTAGAGGTGAGAGCCGTACTATCTGCAAGAATAGATGCAGTACCTGATTGCATACCAGCAAGCGTTGAAAGCTCAGCATCAGCTATCTTTGCGGTTGTTACTGCGTTGTCTGCTATTTTTGCAGTAGTAACAGCATCATTTGCAATAGTTAAAGCACCACTACCAGTTACTTCTCCTGTATGTGTAACGTTAGAAGTCTTAGCTGTGTTAGCTGCTATTTCTGCATTTATAGAATTAGCTAGTTTAGCTGCTGTTACAGCGTCATCAGCTATTCTATCTGTAACTACAGCACTATTAGTTATAGTTAAAGATGTAGCACCTGTAACTTCTCCTGTATGTGTAGCGTTAGTAGTTTTAGCTGTGTTAGCTGCAATCTCTGCATTAATTGAATTAGCTAGTTTATCTGCTGTAACAGAATCATTAGCAATTTTATTTGTTGTTACATTAGCGTCTAATATCTTTGCAGTAATAACAGAGTCTGTTCCTAACTTATCAGCAGTTACAGCAGCATTATTTATCTTAGCTGTAGTAACAGCACCGTCATCTATCTTAGCTGTTTCAACAGCTTCATTATATATTTTAGCTGTTGTTACAGCGTTAGTACCAATACTATCAGCTATGACTGCACCTGTTGCTATCTTAGCAGATGTAACAGCATCGTCAGCAATAGCTGCAGTATCTACAGCATTATCTGCTATTTCAGATGCACCTACAGAGTTAGCTGCTAGGTTAGTAGCATCAATAGAGTTAGTAGCTAATTTAGCTGCAGTAACAGCATTATCTGCTATATCAGCTGTAGCAATTGTACCATCTAATATTTTATCAGATGTAATTGCTTTGTCTTCTATATCAGCAGTTTGAATCTTATTAAAGTTTTGTTCTTGTGCGTGATATAAAAGTTGTGTTTCGTTATTGTTTAAATCAGTAGCTCTGATAGATGATCCAGCAGCGAATGTTGCCTTGGATGTGTCTACATCAGTTTCTCTGTAAATATGTATATTATTGGTACCGTTTGGTGGTACATTACCACTAGTAAAAACTACATTGGTACCCGTAATATTGTAATGTGTTGATTCAGTTTTTAATGTGCCTCCTACTTTAACTTTAATATCAGAGGTCTTATAATATGGAAATGTATAAGCGAAACTAGTGGTGGAGTTATTTCCGCTGTAAAAATGTTCAGTTGTTACAGTCATTGTTTAATATTTAATACATGCTAAAAGAGCTATGTTTCGTGGTCTTGATTCGTTTCCACCTTCGTTTGCTATAGTTACCGAGGTTGTTGTAGTATGAGAGTGTGATCCATCAAAAGCAACTGATCCACAATCACCACTGTCAGAGTGTTGCGATGGTGTATTAACTGCATTAGAACCACCACTTTTTGTAAAGACTCCAGATGCTGATCCACCTCCATTAAATGATTCTGAAATAGCAACAATACTTCCTGTTAAAGAAGTTGATGCAGTACTAGAACTAGCACTAGAACCACTATGGTTATGTTGTTTATTTTGATCAGTTTGAGTACTTCTAATGGATCTACCACTATCTGTACCTTTACCGTCATCCCATCCTCTTACAAACTCACCTCGTAAATCAGGTAAACTAGAACCTACTATTGCATATAATGCTGAGAAATCAGCTGTTATACTTTGCGTAGTCCCACTACCATTAGCAATGCTATCTCCATTACACTTTAAATAACCTGCAGGAGCTGTAGAACCAGCATACCATATGACAGTACCAACAGGATTAAAACCCCCTGGAGTGACTTTAGCACGTGTTACAGCGTTATTAACTATTTCACTAGTACCAACACTGTTATCTGCCATCTTAGCTATAGTAATAGCGTTGTCCTTGAGACTTGCCGTTGCTATAGCATTATTAGCCATTTTATCATCAGTAACAGAATCATTAACTAACTCACTAGTACCAACACTGTTGTCAGCCATCATAGCTAATTCAACAGCATTGTTATTAATGACATAATCAGTAGAACTGTTAATCTGTATATCCCCTTTATTACCTAAAGAAAAAGATATAGAATTATCAGTTTTTAATGTTCCAAATTCCTGAGCTGCATACAATAGTTGTGTATTGTTTGTATTTAGATCTGAAGCTCTAATAGAACTGCCAGCTGCATACGTTGCTTCTATAGCATCTATATCTGTGTCTCTAAATAAACGTATAGTATCATTGTCAGCTGGAGCTGTGTTAAAATTAACAGTTGTGTTAGCTCCAGATTGAACAATAGTATAGTCATTAGATAGAGTTTTAGTAGTACCGTTTTGTTGTACTCTAATGTCAGCAGTAGATAGGAATGGAAAACCTACATTGAAGTCTCTATTCCCAGATACTGACTGAGTATAATTTGATTCTGTTGTGTAGGTCATTTAGCTATGTTAAGTGTTTCTGTAAGTCCAGCATCCTCGTAGAGCTGGTCTAGGTTCCCTTTCTGTTGATTAATTTTATTTTCATACTCTTGATATTCACGCTCTCTAATTCCAGATCTCATTGGTTCTTCTAAGTTATCTTCAGCTAAACGTTTAGCAGATGCATATGCTTGTTTAAGTTGAGTATATACATTAGCATATTTACCTATATCTAAAATGTCTGAACCAATCATACCTCTACGTTGAGCTTGTATAATATTAGCAAATCCTTTATATGTTGTACCGTCAGGACCAGTATAAGTTAATTTATTAGCATCTTTCATTATAGAGTTAATCTCTTGTTTTAGATAACCTTGTTTACCCATCATAGTATTGATAGCTGTAATTTCTTGATTTTCTAATAAAGCTCCTCTTTGGCTAAGACGCATAACTGGTGAGCTGTTAAATTCAATATCAATTAAAAACTGTCTTTCTTTAGAAGGTGATGAAGTAATCTTCATTGGACCTCTGTTCCATACTCTAAGAAACCAGTTATCTTCTTTACCTATCTCTCTACCATCTATAGGGTCTACTACAGCTGGTAAAGCACGTGAAGGATCTACAGCATCTAACCAAGCATTTCTATTACGTAAGTTTTCATTTAATTCAGAACGTATCTGTCTTAACTGAGGATACATTACTTTACCTAATTCATTCCTCCAGCTACCTAAAGGTACTAAGTTATTACCAAATGAAGACATCCATCTAGTTGCAGCTGCACCGTTACCTTGTAATACATCATACATAGGTTCTAGTTGAGATAGAATAGACCTATTAGTTATAGCAGAACCAAGTACAAAAGCTAATTTATTATATAAATCCTCTTGCATTCCAGTAGAAAGACTATCAAAGTTATCAACAACATCAATTGTTAATGATAACCAGTCTCCTATTGGACCCATCCATTCATAACTAACTTGCTTATCAGTCCCTGGTACTTTACAAGACTTAGGTTTCCAACCACTACGTACTCTCATAGTTTGTCTGGATTTATCATAATGACCATTACCAGTACATCTACCATTAACAGCAGCTAAACCAGCCATAGTAACAGCAAGACTACCAAAAGCAGCTTTACCTTTTACTTCATAGCGTAACATTTTAAATGTTTCATAAGCAAACTCATCTACAGGTTTACCTTTACTTTTTAAAATGCTAGCAATCTCATCCATAGAGAATTCACTCATCTTCTTATTACCTAATGGACCCCACATTTTCTGGTAGTCACTAGATAATAGACCAGCTGGACTCCATTTACCAAAGGTATCAATGACGTTAGCAGTAGTTCTAGGGAACCATATAAAGGTTCTAGCAGCAGGGAATCGTTTAATAAACTGATTCATACCGTCAACTACAGGTGAGTCAGCATTAAGTGCTATTTCACTAGTAGCTGCATCTACAGCATCATTCTTTATCATACCATTGGAATCAAAAAAGCTATCATATATTTCATTAACAGCTTTTTTAAAACTTTGTTCAGTAATCTCTTCACCTGATTGAGCAAGCTTATTAAAAGCAAGATACTTAGCTTCAGTATTAGCTAGTACTGATTTAGAGAAACCGTCTAATGCTGTCATAGCATTACCACCAAATCTAAGTACAGGGTCTTTTGATAATGCATCTAAGTCTTCAAATACACTTAGTAACATTTTACCACCGTCTTCTCCATTAGCAGCAGCTGCATTAGCCCATGATTGTAAAGTTTCTAAACCTTGTTCTGTCTCTCTAGCTATATCACCACGCATTACATAACTAACATCAGTTGGATTAGTAGAAGCTTTTCTAAATACAAGCCTCATATGATCCATTGATTTCTGTAGAGTATCATCCAAAGCAAAGTGAGCTACCATAGCTTTTTTAGCATTTTTTAAATCACCATGAGCTACAGCTCCAAATACAGTAGCAGAGCCTTTACCTAATAAACCAGTTAAGTTACCCATACCAGCATTAATAGGTGTAGCTAGAGCAGATAATGCAGAGTTAAATATATTACTCCACATAGCTTTATTAATTATAGAAGGTACTTCAGGATTACCGTCATATAAAGCTTTCTTAAATGTAGCTAAGTTTTCACCAGCCCAGGTATGTAGTTTAAATAGTGTATCTACATTACCATCAGTAAATTCATTTGCTAATAGTAATGGTTTAAGGAAATCAGGATTCTCTCTAGCAACATCTTTGATAGTTTCAGTCCACTCTTTAACTTTAGGTATAAGATCTCTAAGTTTACCAGTATTAGAATCTAGGATAGTATCTGCAGCTGCATTGATAACTTCTTTATCACCAGTTTCTACAGCTTGTTTCCAAGATCTCATTTTTGACATCATAGAACCAGCTTCAAAGTTAGCTAATCCTTTCTCTACCATTAAGACTTCTAATCTATCAGCCATTAATTCAACAGCTCTATTAATAGAACCGCCTTCCATTAATCTAGTACCTTCAGACATATCAGCTATTTGACCAGCTTCAGATGTAACTAAATAAGCTCTAGCTTTCTGTGCGTCTAGATCAAGCATCTGTGCTTTTAGTTGTGTAATAGCACCAGCTATACCTTTCTTACCAACAATACGTATAGCTGAATCATCCACTGCTCTTTTAAATTCATCTAAGAGACCAATGATTTCATCAGGTGTTACACGTGGATTTAATAAGGTAGCTGCTAACTTTTTACCCGCATCATCCATTATCTTAGATGATATAAGTTTGTTAGATTTAAGTCTCTTACTAAAAGATCCACCTTCTTTTAATTGTTGTGTTAATTCACTAACTAAGGTACGATTACTTAAATTTTCTAATTCAATACCTTCTTTACGTGCAGCTTCATGAATAAGATTACCTATTCTACCCCATGCAGTATCTATATTATTTTGAATTGCGGCTGCATCAGCTTGAGCACCAGCAATACCATCAGCATCTTTAGTACGTACTAATGTTTCACCTTCATCATATAAGTTCCAATCAATAGGATCTTCACCTTTACTTATATAATACTCATTAAGTAAATTAAGTTCTTTTTCTTTACGTGCGTATCCTCTAAGAACTGCGTCTTCTACAGGGTTGTCAGAGAACTTGATATCAGTAAATTCATCTTTAGTTAAGCCATCAAGATTCTTAGATCCTTCTTTGCCTGGTATAAATTTAGAAGTACGTTTAACGCTACGTCCAGCTTTAGTTAAATAAGCTGCACCTTCTACTATATTACTTAGTACTCCAAAGATAGCACCCTCATTAACATTTTTAGAACGCTTTTCTCCAGGTGTATCATCTTCAGTTGTAGCAATGCTTGTAGGTATCCATTGATAAAACTTAGGCCAGAACCCTTTTAAAGTACCAGTTAAGTTATCATCTTTTTGGTTTTGTTCAGCTACATAATCAACTGCACCACTGGTACCTATATCAATACCAAACTTAGCAAAGTATTCAAATGATTTAGTATTACCTAATTTCTGTAACCACGGTGCTGCTTGACCTGATGCATGTAATTTAGAGGCACCTTGTATTGCCATACTTCTAAGACCAAGTGAGGGTATCACTAGACCAGAAATGTTTCGTACAGCTTGAGATACTTTATCTTCATACTCAGGTAGCTTAGGTACTTTAAAACCTGTAGCCATGTTGTAAGCATCTGTTGCTGTATCTAAAATACCAACAGCAGGTGCTACACCTTCCCACATGTTTTGACCTAGATCTTGTGCAAAGCCTTTTATACCTGGTCTTGGTTTACGAAAACCTAATGTACCTGGTACTACTTCTCCAGGTTCAGTAGCCTCTAACCTATCCTTCATTGTTTGACCTTCCGTAGAAGGTTCTTGTGTTGATTCAGATTCTACTGGAACATCCGTAGATGGTTCTGGATCTCCTACTTCAAGTTCTAACTCATTTACTTGAGCTTCCAACTCTTCAAGAGATAGAGAATCTAAATTTATTTCATCTTCCATAATTAGTTGGATTAGTTTCTGTTTCGACCTTCTTCAATATCAAGAACACCTTTCATAATTTGCTCTTCTTTACGTTTTAAAAGTTCTTTTTTACGTTGTAAAAGTATCTCTTTTTGTGCAGCTTCAGGTAATGGATTTTCACCTTCAATATGTACAAACAAGCGTTGCATCTGTTTAGTACTTAAAGAATCAAACCCCTGATTTTTTGCTTGAGCAAGTAGTTGTAAAGGATCTTTTGCATCCTTACCACCACTTTGTAAAACTGTTACTCTATCATAACCTTTATCTAATATAGTTTGATCAGGCCAATCTTTAGTATTAATCTGTGCTATGTTAAAGTTTTTAGCAAAATCTTTATCTGCATCTACAGAACTATTTAATTTAGCATTGATAGAATAACCTATTGCTCTACTAATATTTAGACCATTCTTTTTAGCTATATATAACATTTGGTCAGACACTTCACCTGTCTCTAAAAAATGACCTAACATACCATTGGAAAATAAACCATCAGGTTTGTTAAATCTATCTTTTGGTTTTTGATAACCTGGCTTTCTATGAATTTTTGCTATATCTGCATCCCAAACTTTTGCAGTAGTGGTATTATATACAACATCAGCGTTTAAATAACCATCTGATATTTTTGTCTCAGCATAACTGTTAGAATAAAGAGTATAATCTCCATCTAATCCATTAGCTGAAAACTTACCAGCTTCAGGGTCTGTAGTTTTTTTACCAAAACCATTAACTTCCATGTAGTCTTTTGTTGCAGATAAAGCTTGATCTGATATTAATTTAAAATCAGCGTCTGGACCTGCAGCATGTACTCTTGCAAAAAACTCTCTATTATAAAAATCTGTTATATCATCTGTAACTTGTTGAGTTTCAATTGAAGCTTTACCTGTGCCAAATGGACCTTTTTTACCTTGTTGAACTTTACCTGCTATACCTGTGTGTACTGAATCTACTTTACCTAAATCTTTTGCTTTTTCTTGTAAATCAAATTTATCTTGTAAAATTTTATTAGCTTTAGTATTAGATACTGAATCTATATCGGACTGCTCTAGTATACCTAGATCAACTTTAGATTGCCATGTAGCTATATCTGCTTTGGTTTTATCTGCCCCTTGGTTAGTGTTAAAAACTTTATCTAATTGGTCAAGCTTAGAAGTTTTATCCGTCATCGGCATTCTATAAAAAAACTCTACTTTTGCATTATAATCGTTTTGATTTAATGTACCATTTGCAGCAGCCATAAAAGTTTGTTTGTAATCTTCTTCTGCATAGGCTGCTTTTACATCATAATCAGCTTGTTCAAATGCTTCAATTCCACCAAGTATATGTGATTCTTGTACACCATTCTTATCTAAAAATACTTTAAGAGTATCACCAGCAGGATGTCCATCAATTTTACCTGTAAGCATTTTATTGAAAGCATTTCTAGTCAGCTTACCTGATTCACCCATCTGATATAAATCACTTACAACACTTTCTACAGCTTGTTGTGTTGCAGTAAGACCACCTTCAATATCCCAATAAAGATTTTTGCGTTCATTTATTAATCCATGAATAAAATATGCAGTATCATCAGGATTAGCAATTACACTTTGAGCACTTATTTGAGTTTGTAATTGCCTTAGTTCTAATGCTTCTTTTGTAGTTTTAAATAAATTAGTTTCAGTAGTAGCTGTTGTTTTTGTTTGACGATTAAGTTCAGGTACTACAGTAGATTGTACTTCTTTACTATAACCAAGATGATCAAGTTTATTTTTTTTCCAATCACGTTTATAATTAGCTTTACTTACCCCATCTAATTTATTATACCAAGTTAAAGTTCCTCGTTCATCCCCTGATTTTCCAGTAAGCTCATCAGTAAACATTGTTTCAGTAAACTGTAGAACTTGTTCAGCAGCTGAAGCTTCTTGGTATCTATTAATAGATCTTCCTGAAAGAGCCATTGCCTTTTTGATAACTTCTCTAATTCCTTCATTATCTCTATCGCTAAAAAAAGGGAACTTAGCTTTAAATTTTTTAAAGAAGTCTTCATCTGCCTGATCTATTTCATTTCTCTTTAAATACCAGCTTACATTATGAATATTTTTTTCTTCTGTATCTTTTTTCCCCCATTCCTCTTTATGTTTCTTAGCTGTTTTTGCTTTAGCTTCAGGTGAATGATAAGCGTTATAAACATCTACTCCAGTTTTAGTTGTTTCAAGTATCTGTTTAAACATTGCTAAATTAGCAACACCTGGGTCAGCTTTTTCTAGCTCTGCAGATTGTTGTAATAAATTAGCATGATGTTCATTCCGTTGACGAGTTTGCCTAGCATAAATCTCGTTTAACCTTTTTGTCCAATCTGGACCTGGATCTGGTTTATAAAAATTTTTAACCATTATACCTCCTTAAAGTTAACATCAATTAATGAATAATCTACAGAATAGAATCCATCACTATTTAATATAGCAGCTTTAGGGAAGATTTTAATTACTTCATCTGCCATGGTACCTATATATTGTTTAGCTTTACCAATGTAATTAAACTTGTAAATACCTAAACCAGATATAGATTCACCTAATTTAATTATATTTGTTTTTAATCTTCTATCACTAGCTTTTACCCCTGCAACAATTGAGCCTATTGAACCTGCGATGCTTAATGCATCCATAAATGCTGCTTGCCCTACGTTCTGATATACGGGTTTAGGTGGTACCATATCAGGGTTCTTGACAAATGCAACATTAGTAAACATTTGCATCTGTTGTGCTCTTGTTTTACCAGCTGCTTCTGCTCCTACTCGACTTAGTTGTTTAGCGGCTTTAGTTAATTTGTAAGCTTTATCAGAACCTTTTTTAAGGTACTGACCAAGTTCAATTGCACTAATTCTTTCAGCTGATCTACCAGTAACATTACTAGCTTTTAATTTATCACCGACATTTTTTCCTAGAAATTCTTCCCAGTCAGTTTGACTTTCAGATACCATTTGATCAACTAACTCACCATGCTTTTCTTGTATTTCAGAATAAGTATTAGCTAATCCAAGGTTACTAGCATCGATACCTTGTTCATATTGTAGATGCTCAACATTTGTCATGCTGAGTGTTTCCATCCACTCTCTTTCTCTTTTCTCGAGTTTGTACTCGTAATCACGCTTAGCTCGCTTGTTAGCGGCTTTAGCTGCGGCTCCTAAA
>VTLG01001262.1_pt1 | contig 15113 bp, 11 predicted proteins | sample 4694571 | NCBI WGS metagenome assembly VTLG01 (sample SAMN12604809, study PRJNA352737) | marine metagenome | biome: ENVO:00000447; feature: ENVO:00000209|ENVO:00000569|ENVO:01000036; material: ENVO:00002151; isolation source: viral sequences binned using virsorter ...
CCAGCGGGTGCGGACGGTGATGACGGAGCCACTGGCCCAACGGGGCCAACGGGTGCCACGGGGCCAACTGGTGCCACAGGGCCAGCGGGCGCGGACGGCGCGGACGGTGATGCCGGAATCCCCACATTGGTCAGCGGCCAGTTCCTAACAAATAACGGATCAGACCTAAGCTGGTCTGAGGTAGACGCTCTGCCGACACAGACATCTCACAGCGGGAAATACCTAACCACGGACGGGTCGTCTGCGAGCTGGGCCACACTTGGTGCGAGTGGGCACGATATTAAGGATGAAGGTGGGTCAGCGTTGGCCACACGTTCTTCGTTGAATTTTACTGGAGAGCTTGTTAAAGCATCTGACAACAGCTCAACCTCAACAACAGACATAACCATCGACGCCAAGGCGGCTTGGCTTTACGGATAATGGCATCACATAAAAAACTAAACAGCGGCCAGCTCACAAACTCCACCGCCAACATATACGACCCCAGCGGGGTCACTGGCATGGTGAAGACTGTTGTGCTGCATAATACCAACACATCAACCGAGACTGTTGAATTGTATTTTAACGGCACAACTGATGCCGACAGAATCATCAAAGCAGAACTCGCAACAAACGAAACCCTTGAGTGGTCTTTGGGGCATATGCTTGTCGTGCAAGACAGCGAAACCTTAAAGGGGAAATCTACCACTACACAAAAAGTTAACTTCTTTATCTTTGGAGCGGACGAATAGCCATGCCTTTTAGTACATCATCAATAGCAACTATTAAGGGGGACACCGGATCAACTGGGGCCACTGGGGCCACTGGAGACACTGGAGCAGCGGGGGCCGATGGGGCTACTTGGACTAGCAGCAGCTCTGGTGGGTCTGGCGGCAGTGACGGAGACTTCCACTTTAATACAACCACTCACGAAATCTCCAAGAAAGCCAGCGGTAGCTGGTCAGTCATTGCTGACGTTACTGGCACTATGGATTTGTCGTTAGACCAGTCATGGACTGGGGCGCAGCGAGGAACGATTGTTACCAACAATGACAACTCGTTTGATCTGACTGCGGGAAACAACTTTAAGTGTACAGTTCCATCGGCTGGGCTGACTAACATAACCTTTACCGGAATCTCATCTGCCAGCGGGCAGAGCGGGTACATTATATTGGTTAACGGTGGTTACACGCTTACGTTTTTGGCAAGCACTACTAACGTAGACACCAACTTTGTCTCCACCGTGAGCGGAGCTACTGGAACATTTCTTATATCATACTTATGCGATGGCAGTGCAGTGTTTTTAGTTAACTCCAAAGCTCTTAGCTAATGTCTATATTACACTCCGCAATAACCAGCACTGTTCACGACACCGAAGTCGATGCTTTGGCTGGAGGTGATAGCAGTAATGATTCACTTTGCTCTTGGGTAATCGAGGACTCTAGTCACAGTAAAATTGCAAGCCAGCCGTCACTGCAAACGGACAGCATGAAGAAATTGGACTTGTCCAGCAACTGGTCAAACTCTTGGGACAGCACAAAAAAGTTCTCTATCTCGATGTGGGTGCGAATGCACTGGTCTAAGAAGGGCACGGCTGGAAACGAAGCTAACAGTTATTTAATCTACAGCCACAATACCAGTGTAGGCAACGGATCAACGGGGATATGGATTGACTCTAATGATTCAATAGGGTGGAGGATTAACGGCTACGTGCTGAACGGAGGGATAGGCAGTAATCAAGGGTATGGAGGCATTGCTTCTAATGAGAAACTTTCCGATTTAGCAGGGTGGTTTCATGTTTGTCTTTCTGTAGACACAACTCTTTCCACTGCTGCAGACAGGGTAAAGCTGTATCTTAACGGTGTTAAGCTCACGACAACTCAAGCGGCCAACGCATCGCTGGGCCATACAGTTGCACAAAATACTGACTGTTCTTTCTGTGCTTCAAACGACATTAGAATTGGGTGGGGCGGAAAGATGTCGGCAACCGATCTTTGGATTGTTGACTCAGAGCAAATAGACCCAGTCGGAACTGTGATTAGCGTGGATGAAGAGACTGCCGAGATAAAACCTATTAGTTGGAGCGGTAACACTAACGGCAGGACAGCAAATTACAAAGCGGTAAACAAGTCCAAGCGGTCATTTTACTACCCGACTGTAACAGATGATAGCAATGCTTTTGAGCTAACCCAAAATAGCACGGGCAACAAAGTTTACAATGATGTTGGTGAGTACAAGTTTGCAGCCACTGGGTCGTCGATCTCCTTTCTTGGAACATCATCCGACAGCTCTGCCCGTGGGCTTGAGATAACCAGCGGTAATCACTGGTCTTCATCTGACTACCCGTGGGATTCCTCGACAGACGCAACATTTGAGTTTTGGTATCGAGCTGAAAATCTTGCGGACTATCAAGGGATATACGGAAACAGATTTAGCTCTAGCTACTATTGCCCCCTACTTGTTCAGAACGCTGGTAACGGAACTATTTACGCCTATTTCTCGGCCAGCAACACGACATGGGATGTTCAGCTTACCTCCTCAAGTGGAGCATTGTCTGAGGACACGTGGCACCACATAGCAATTACCGTCAAGAGAGGCACTACGGATCAGTTTGCTATGTATGTAGACGGCAGCAGAGTGGCAGTAACGGATACGAACTGCGACTTTAGCGGGGCGCACAGGCCCACACACTCTCAGCACTTCGGCATGATAAGTGCCTCTGGCGACTACCCGATGGATGGGCACTTGGATCAAATCCGGTTCTCCAGCACAAACAGATACGATGTGGGGTCAACTGGATTCACCGCTCCCACGGCTCCGTTTACTGACGACAGCGACACGGAGCTTTTGATCCAAGCGCACTACGGCAAGTATCGTCCGGGCTACGACTGGAGCGGCAACGGGAACAGCACTACATACACAAACAATGAAATGTATTTAGCTGGGTACAGAGTGAGCTTCGACAGCCCAGTAAACAATGTTGCTGGTCTTAACCTCTATTCTGTAGGCAAATGGGACAATACTAGCACAAATGTAGGTAAGCCACAGGACGGTCTTTACGTACCCACAATAAGCATTGGGAAACAGTCAGTATTTTGGGACTCAAACAGGGGGAGCCAGTGTGCGGTGTTTGGCGATATGCCAGTCCATGAAGGCAAGTGGAAGTGGGAGTGCAGATTTGATGGGCATACCGGATTTTCGTACAACTACCACCCTTGCGCTGGCATAGCTCATACTGAATACTGCGTCAATGGTGGCGTGCCGACAGGGAACTGGGGCAGCAATTCTCGCGGGGCGGCTTGGTGGATCAACGCTAGGTATACTTACGCAGTAGCGCAAGCCAATGTGTTCGGCTCTTCAAGCACTACAAATGTTACGCACGGGAAAGGTGCTAGTTGGTTTGGTTCGGGGAATTGTGTGTGGCATTTTGAGATGGACTTAGACGCGACAGTCCCTTGGTTTCATTTCAAGGTGAACAATGAGTCCACTTGGAGCAATAAGATATATCTTACAAGTGACGGCTCTAACACTGGCACTGTGACTGTCGATGAGAAGCATCCGATCATACCATTCTTTAGCACTAACAGTGTGTATGTAAACAATTACTGCCACGTTAACTTTGGCCAAGGGTGGGAGTGTCTGGCGGCAGGAAATAACGCTAACACTAACGCAGCCACGCCAGCACCTAACACTCATCCAGACAGGTTTGATAGCTGGCGTGACACCGCTCAGGATATGTTTACGTTCGCGGCCTCAAGCAGCGACTTTAAGCCTTGGACTAGGCAGAACTTAGCGGAGCCAGCAATCAAGAAGCCTGCTGACCATTTTGATACCGTTAGGTATCAAGGAGCCTATGACAGTAACACCAGTGTCGGCGGGTCAAAGCAAGTGACTACCTCTTGCGAACCCGGAATGGTGATGGTCGGCGTAGAGGCAGATAATGTTTCTAGTGGCTATACGTACCCAGCCATGATGCACAAAGCTAAAGGGTTTGCCAACAGTTGGGGTTACAATAGTTACGCATACGGTGACGACATGATCTCAGCTACCTCGTCAACCAGCTTTACCGCTAATGATGCTTCTATTAACAGCGCGGGAGACCTCGACTACGATGGGAGCATAGACACCTACGACCAATACTGGGCAGCTGTATGGAAAGCTACTACAAGTGTCACCTCTTGGTCTGGGGGCGGGAACAACCCTGCCACTGAGTATAAAAACGCAACGGCTGGCGTTTCTGTTATCGCTTATAGTGACAACGGCAACGGAGAAACAGAAACGGTTAATCACGGCCTTGGAGTTAAGCCCGATGTTATGATGGTATCGGACTCAAACGGTTACGATGGCTTCTACATTTGGCACAGGGGGCTTAGGGGTTCCAGTGCTGATAAATATATCCAATATGATGGTACCGATGGTGAAGACTCCGGTTACACGTATTTGTTTTACGACAACACATCTACTACGTTTAAGTTAGGATCGGATTACACAGGCAGTGTGTACGGCGATGAAGTGGGGGTGGCCCTGTTTGCCACTGTTCCGGGCTTTTCAAGATTCGGGAGCACAACGAACGTAGCAAATCCAAGCAGCACTGGCTCATTTGACAACACTTTTGTTCCGCTAGATTTTCAGCCTGCATTCGTAATGATTAAAGGCATTGACCGTAGCGGTGATTGGTTGCAATTCTCAAAAGCATTGGGTAACCAAAAGCACCACAAATGGAATGATGCTGGATCAACTTCCACTTCTGACTCATATGGCGTGCACTTCCACTCTAACGGTTTTTACGTAACGGGCGGCAGTAACATTTGGGCAAACGGTGAAGAAGTTTTATGGATGGCTTTTGCGGATCATCCAATGAAATATGCAAACGGGGCAGTGACCTCATCTGAAGGATTAACACTACAATAAACAGGAAAAGATATGGGATTCAAAGACAAGGACGGAAACAAGCTGCCGATGGATGTGTCGCTTCAAATAGGCGATGAGCTGGTAGGCAAGGATTTTCTTAGGCACGCCACTAAAGATCAGCTTGCCGAGCGTGGCATTACATACGAAGAGGAGCCACTGCCGCCAGACCAAGCCCCAGAGCCAGTTTGGGAGGAGTCAGTTGAAGAATGGAAGGCACGGCTTAAGGGTGCCTACTCGGCATTCCTTCATAATTGCCTTGTTAAAGGCGACTGGGTTTGGGCGCGTAAGCAAGAGACGGGGCAGGAGCCATCATCGGAAATTCTTGAGTACCGCACTTCACTTAGAGCGACAGAGAAGGAGCTTGAAGCGTCAGTTAATGCAGCAACTACTCAGAAAGAGCTGCATGAAATTGAGATTAACACTATTTGGCCTAACCCGCCGGGTTCCGTAGACCCTAACGAAGCAGAGTAATGCCCCTATTTGGTATCAGCGGATCGCCACAGGCGGTTATATCTACAGCCCCAGCTTCGTGGGTTGAGATTCAGACGCTGCGTGGGATTGGCCCCAACCGCACGCGCCTGTATGTTGATACCAGCGGGAACCTTTACGGTCAGTTTGAGAACAACCCACCTAAGTTAATTGCTGGGCTTGGCTCTTCGTCCACCGCAGCGGACAACACGGTTCCAATCGGGGCAGTGTTCCAATGGGCCAGCGGTACTGCACCGACTGGTTATCTTCTTTGTGATGGAGGCAGCTTCAGCGCGGGGGCTTACCCTAAGCTGGCCGCTATATTGGGCAACACATTTGGAGGGGTAGCAAAGCTGCCAAACTTTGCTGGCCGAGTCACTGTTGGTGCAGGGCAAAAAGACTACCAAGAAGCATGGCCCGGAGCATTGGCCGTGGGAGCGACTGGGGGTAGCCCGACAATAACTCTCTCTCAAAGCAACCTTCCCGAACACAGTCACTCAATAGAAGAAGAAACAGGCGGCGAGCACACTCACGAGGTTACTATCTCATCGCACAACCACACTGTGTCGGGCAATGTTGCTTCCCACGACCATGCGCTTTCCCTGTATGTTAGCTCACCAACTGACGTTGATGGTGATGGCACCTTCATAGACCTTGAACACAAGCACGATGTTGATGACACCGAAGTAGACATTGGGACGGGCGGCACTGACGAGGCTGTAACAACTAGCTCAGGTGGTGACCACAGTCACACGGTTGCTGTTGGCAGTGCTGGTGCTCACGACCATTCCATTACAGCTACCGCAACATCTGATGCAGGGCACACGCACGGTGCCACTGGATTGTCGGTCAGCCAAGTAAGCGGGCAGACCATTACAATAGGTGCTCACGATCACGGCATTGAATTTACTATACCTCAGATCGACTCTGACGGTGGCGACACTTCTTACATAGACTTAGGGGTTGCTTTGACAGGAGCTGGCGGACACAGCCACAACCTAGACGGCAACACAGGCAGTGATAATGGACACACGCACGAAAAAGGCACATTGGGCACAGAACTAGAGGCGGGGCACAACCACGGGGTTAGCGGTACTGCAGCCATTCCCGCGCATACCCACTCTTTAGACTTTCATTTAGGCGGCGAGACCGGGGAGGACTCTACCAATGACTTTATAGACATGGATGGGGACATAACCCTAACTGCTGCTGGCGGGCACAACCACACCACAGTCGAAGCTGGAGAGCATAATCATGTATGGACTGAAGGCAGCAGTACCTTAGCGATTAGCACCTCTGTTACTGGATTGACTGCGAATGCCACTAATACCCTTAGCATAGATAACACGGAGCTGACCAGTGCGACCACGACAGCTACGGATATTGTATCCACCCTTCAAAGAGACCATAACACCTCAGCCAGCGATTGGAAAAACCTCAATCAAGCTATTCCAGACGTGCTGCAAACCTACGCAGTGAACACTTATGACTGGCAGTATTTTGGCTACAACGATGCTTTCGCTGTATATGATTATGATTCCGACTCGACCCCTGATGTATGGGGGGCTGACACGGAGGACTACGCTATTGAAGGAGACACAACCCACAGGCACAAGGTCACTGTTCCAGCGATGGACATCAGTAACACTGACCACAACCACACTCTGAACGGAAGCGTTTCTGTCTCTCTTGCGGAACCGGGCGGGGGAACTGGCCATAGCCACACACTCACTGGGGCGGTCTTGGGAAACAATGCTTTAGGCGGGGAACACACTCACGCAGTGGACACAGTCCCCGCCCACACTCACCCTATTACAGCTACCTACGAGGCGGAAGCAAAGTTGACCAACAAGCAAACAAGCGAAGTAGCTGCCACGACTGGGGCGTTAACCATATCTGAAACCGATGCAGGCGGTCACTCACACACAATTACCGGAAGCACGGCGTCTGGCGGTGGCCACAACCACAGCCTCATGGGTCTCACGACTGAGGGCGTGGGCAACCACTCCCACGAAGTGGTTCTCAGTGATTTTCAAGTCGTTCACTCCGGGGCCACAGGGCAGGCTGGTGGGACTGACGCTACAATAGCTGCACACGATCACACTATTAGTGGCAATGTTGCTTCTGCTGGAGGGCACACGCACACGATAACCGCCTCTGCATCTGAGAACGGGGCGCACGCTCACACTGGAACCACTAACGCCCATGAAGGCCACACTCACACAGTTACGCTGTCCGCCCACGACCACACCGTAAATGGGTTTACTGGAACGTCACATGATAACAGCGGCGAGGCAACCACACACCTTGACCACGTTCACGACATTGATGGAGTTACAACTGAGTCCGCCACATCCACATTCGCTGGATTAAGCAGCACTGACGAGGGCGAGACCGTTACCTCCAGCTCTGCTGGTGCTAACCACAGTCACGGAGGAAGAACAGGGGTTGCTGGCGTTGAGAGTCCAGATGAAATAGAAGTAGTCCAACCTTGGATAGCAATGAACTTTATTATTAAGCATGATTAACGACAGGGACAGAATATCTGACGGCTTTACTACCCTTCAAGGCGGTATGGATTCGGGCAAAAGCCCAGCCTTACTTAAGCCAACTGAATGTTCTTACTCTGAGAACGTGTCGTTTCGAGGTGGGTTTGCCAAGACTAGGCCAGCGTTCAAAAAGCTGACAATTACTGGGGACGTTGGGGACAACACATCAACCCCAGTGACGAAGGGGTTCCTTAACCAAAAGTTCCAAGGCTCACACTGGTTTACTACTGACCAAGACGAGGGCTATATTATAGCCGTAGCTGGTGGCATGATATACAAGATCGAGCCACCGCTAGTTGAGGGAGCCTCTTGGGTATGCACCGACATTACAAACGGTATCACTCTTAGGTCTAGGCCAGAGCGGGTATGGATGGTTCAAGCTAAAGAAAACTCCTTAAAGAATTATCTTATTATACAAGACGGGGTGTCAGTGCCTGTCATATACGACCCAATCGGAGGGGTAAGGCGTAGCGATACCGACAACAATGAAGTCCCTATGGGCAGCGGGCCGATGGCGTATGGTCATGGCCGTCTTTGGGTTGCTCAAGGCAGCAACTTTGTTGCGGGTGACATAGCTAATGGTGCCACTGGTGTGCTTAAGTTCACAGAGAATGAGTACATTATTGGCGGCGGTGCGTTCCGTGTCCCGCTTGGGTCTGGAGACGTGACGGCCATGAAGTTCACGCACGCACCCAACACATCAATCGGACAGGGAGAGCTTGTTGTGTTTACGCAGAACGGAGCAGTCAGCATAACCGTGCCAGCCGATAGGTACGATTGGTTCGCTACTGCAGACCCCGCCCAAAGAGTTGTCTTAATTAACAATGGATCAATGTCTCAGTTCTCTACGGACTTAGCCAACGGTGACATTCTGTTCAGAGCCAAGGACGGAATACGCTCATTGATCTCTGCAATTAGAGACTTTTCGCAGTACGGCAACACCCCTATTAGCCGTGAGGTTAACAGGGTGCTTTCACTCGATGACCCTAAGTTCTTTAAGTATACGAGCGGTGTTCTATTTGATAACAGGTATCTGTTAACTACTAACACTAGGCAAGACCAAGACAAGGGAGTCGGCTTTAAGGGGCTGGTTGTGCTTGATTTCGATTTGATTTCGGGAATGGGAGAATCCTCGAAGCCTGCTTACGATGGGTACTGGCAGCTTGATGTGACGCGCACATTGAGCGGTGCGAGCACCAAAGTAAACATAGAGTGGATGCAGCTAGTAACCGGAATGGTTGACTCGGTTGAGCACTGCATATGCTTCGGAAGACAGCAGTCCACACGTGTTGGAACTACTGACCACGACACTGGCGACACGGAGATGTGGTCTTTGCAGCGTGGTGACTCTAAGCAGATTGCAGACGAGGACGGAACTACTGAGAACAGCATTACGTCCGAGGTGGAGACAGCGTCATATAATTTTGGAGTGCCGGGTGGAGCCAAAAAGCTGGAGACAGCAGACCTTTGGGTTGACAATGTTACTGGCGGGGTGGTGAGTTTTAGCTCTTACTTCCACCCCGACCAGTACCCAGCTTGGATTAGCTGGCAAGACTGGAGCATCAATGCTGCGTATAAAGACTGCCACAATGACAGCACCAACACCGCCTGCTTGGACGTAAACACATACCTCCCTCAGTACAGGCCAAGGATGAGCATTGGTGAGCCTCCAGCTGGGGTTGTTGACTCAGTGGGTAGCACCTACAATTATGGTTTTGAATTTGCTGCGCGTATTAAATGGACTGGAAGAGCGCGGTTAAAAATGCTTAGGCTCAATGCACGGAATGTGCCAGAGGTGCCATACGCAGATGTCGATGCTATCGACAGCACAGAGAAGACAGAGACTGCTATCTGCGAAGATGGCCAACTTAAAATACCGGAGATATAAAACATGAGTTGTGAAAACATATCTACTGGCGGCTCTATTTCATTATCCGCTGGTAACTTAGGGAACTTCTGCCACACAGATTGGCAGAGCACGTATAACGCATTCGTGTCGAACACGACTGTATCGTTTTCGGGAGGAGCAACCTTTATTGCTGACTCGTCCCCGCCCACAGCAGGAAATGATAACTCCCCTCTTTGGTTGAAGCAGGATGGAGACAACAACTGCGTCCCACTAGGCTGGTACTATCACAATGGAACCAACTGGAGCAACCCAGTGCCCGTCCCCGCTGAAGCCCTGCCTACTGTCAGCCCAGCTCTGCCTACGACATCTAAGGGCAGCTCGACCAAGAACGCTCAGATTACCGTGGATGCCCGTGGCAGGGTTACCGCATTAACGGAGGTTGACCCAGCTGCGGAGTCAACTGATGGGCACGCTAAGGCTTGGGGTAAATTTACTAGCAGTGGAACCAACACGATAACCGCTGTTGGCAGCTACCACAACATAGGAACAGTCACGATGAGCGAGGCTGGCATCTACACTATAACGACGACAGGGGTTTCCTTCAGCAATGTCTGCATTGCTATAGCGAGTCACCCCGGATTTGGTGAAGACGAGGACGCTACTGGAGCCTCATACACTGGGGCGGATCACGTTCGCGTGACCACTAGCATTAGTAACGGAGCGGGGCAGGCTATACTTAAGCTGCCTCGTATGAACCTAGACAGCGCGAACACTTGGGATAATGACTACGGTCACTCAACGGTGTCGGTTGTCTTCTTTGGAAACTAAAATGGAACCGAGGCATTTCATATATCAAGTAATAGACCCAAGAGCAAAGGACGCTAAAATAAAACCAACGCCCAAGCTGGCGATGCTAACCGTTTTCAGTGATGACGAAATGGATAGAGTGCCAGATGGGGCGGTAGAAGTTAATGGTGAGCCTGTTGAGGGAGACCCCGAAGGCACATACTTTGACGCATGGGAGATGGACAGCGAAGGAAAAGTGACTGTTAACCTAGAAAAAGCCAAGGACATTAGGATGTCCTACCTAAGACAGAGGCGGGCTGCATTATTTGAGTCGCTAGACCAAAGGCAATTCCAGTTCTATTGCAGCAAAGATGAGGATAAAATAGAAGAAATTGAAAAAGTTAAGCAAGAGCTTAGGGATTTCCCAGAGAAGATTAACTGGAAAGTTATATCGACTCTTCAAGACATTAACCACATTCTGCCACCAAGACTGATATGATCTCTGCAGATATTATTAAAATGAACAGCGGGTGGCCGTTGACTAACAACCTTTCGCAAGACGCAGCCATGACGACAAGGGCAGCAAACCCACGTGAACCTGAGCACGAGATCGTTACAGGCGGTGCCAACGTATTAGAGTGGGAGACATCAGATGAGAGGATGAAGATAACCTCTAAGGTTCCAGACTCAATATCCTCACTGTTAACTGGAGACTGGAAGTGTGAGCCTGACGATAGCGTTAAGCCTGACATCGAAGAAGCTGCCTCTCATTGCTCCCCATCTGCACTAGAGAAAGCGGAGAAGGATATAGAGAAAGCCCCGGACAAATGCCTTAGAAGGTTGATGGTTCCGAGGACTAGGCTTGTCCCCATCATTATGCAGCTCGCTGAGATTTACCCTAAAAGCAGCATACAAATGTCGGGGTTCTTTCTATACCCAGAGAACGGAGGGTACATGGGGTGGCACACAAACAGCGATTCACCGTGCACTAGAGTATACATTACCCATGTAAAAGAGGGCGAAAAGTCATTCTTCCGCTACCGTTTGGACGGCGAATATGTTACAAGTTGGGATAAGGCGGGGTGGAATTTACGCCAGTTCGAGGTCACTAAGGAGAATCCTATGTGGCATTGCGTTTATGCTGAAGAGCCTCGCCTGTCGGTAGGGTTTAGAATTAACAGGAATTTATTATGAGGCTACTTCTCAAGGATGTAAAACCAGACGCCGCTAAGATACTGTCCCTGTCGGCTACGGACTCTCGTGTCGTGGACTACATCAACGAGGCGCAAGAGCGTCTGATGTACAAGGGCAAGTGGCCCGGAACCTACATCCGGTACGAGCTGACTCACAGTAACGGTGCTATAACATGGCCACGGCAACTAGAGACGATTGAGGCTGTAGCTATTTCGGGGGCATCCGGTAAGATACGAGACAGCTGGTATGAGTTCCTAGAGTCGGGGCCGGGTTTGCTGGACAAAGCTGATGCTGACGCCATGACTCTAGTAGACCGTGGTGAGGCTCCGTGTTTCACTGACATCACCACTACGGATAACATAGATAAGAAGATTCGTGTTAAGTACAAAGACCTAGACAACGGCAAGTCAATTATCCTGCAGGGGTACGACGAGAACGGTGCGTGGATTAGGTCTAACATAAACGGCACCGTCATAGACGGAGAGAAGGTAACCTTTGACACCTCCAACGATCCGCTTGAGTCCAGCACTGGCTACCGTTTAGCAGACACAACAAACAAATTCCAAATCCTCTCGGCTGTTGTGAAGGACGCAACCAAGTACGAGGTAAAACTGTTTGAGATCGAGGCGACAGGCACAGTCACTGAGCGTTCCCTTGCTCAGTACGAGCCTTCCGAGACCAAGCCTCACTATCGCCGCTCACTAATCCCCGGACTTACCGACGACAACACAACCGTAACGGTTACCATTGTCGGCAAGGCCCGATTCATACCAGCGGTATCTGACGATGACTGGCTGCACATCAACATTAAGCCAGCACTTAAAGAAATGATAATGTCCATCAATCTTGGGGAGAAGATGATGGTGCAGGAATCCCTCACCCATGAGGCAAGAGCAGAGAAAATTTTACAAGAATACCTAATGCACTACATCGGAGACGGAACTGTCGTTGTACCACGGATTCACGGGTCAGCATCAGACACCGCTGCGGGAGTCGAAAATTTACAATAACTATGAGCACTTACACAGCAGCCCAAATCCCTGAGTTCACGCCGCTTGACCAGCGCGGCGAGTACGAGAAATGGATGAAGATGATGTCTGAGACCGAAGACGACAGAAGGCGTCTCGGTGAGCAGAAGATGGAAACACTTGACTCACTGCTCAGTAAGATTCCGGGCTTCAAGGAAATGCAGAGCAACCTCACCAACATGGTTGACAGTATGTCTAGGGGTGAGCTGACCGACACGCATAAGCAGGTGCTTGAACAGCAGGCTGGTTCACTGCGGGAGCGCATGGGGCTGCAAGGGAGTCAAGCTGGTCTCAACATGACGCTAGGAACATTTGGTAAGGCGGGACTGCAAGCACAGCAGACGGCTATGGGCATGATCCCGCAGCTTATGACCAACCTTAAGACATCTTTCATGGGCAACATAGCTAATGATCCTACAGTGATGGGGCCGACTTGGTCTCAGTGGGGCGGGCAGGCTCAAGCAGACCACCGTGACATTTACGATTCTCGTGTGGCGCAGGCGCAGGCAGATCAACAAGCTAATATGCTCAACACTCAATACAATATACAGCAGGCTGAAGCAGCTAGGGCAAGGTCAGAAATGGATGCAGCACGCAGAGCAGCGGAAGCAAGGGCTAATAGGATAGCTGCTATACAGACCCAAAACCAAGTTGCTTGGGCTAACCATGCTGCTATGGGTGCTGCCTTTAACGCACCAGACACTAACCCGTTTGGTAATTTAGAGGCAAGATTCGCCAGACAGGGACGTGGCCCAAAAGGTGAGTATTACGCTTAAGGATTTATCATGGCTGAAAGAATCAAACCAATCAACATCGCACAATACCTACCGTCTGACGTAGCTGGACTGCAGGGGCGCAGACAGGCTGTCGCAGAGTCTGACGCTAAGGTGCGTTACGAGACTCAGAAGATGGCCGAGGCTCAAGAGTTTGTTAACACTTCTATGAAGCAGATGGATGCTGCTAATCGTATGCAGGTAGAGCAGCAAAGGCTGGCGCAGCAGGCTGCACAGGCTGAAGCAGATAGAAAGCGCATGGCTCACCAGATGCGACTTGAGAACGCACAGTTAAATCACAGGGTGAAGATGGACAACGCGGATTTAGCCATGAAGGAAAGGTTACTGCCGCATGAGATCGCTGCTATGCAGCTAGATAACATGGGTGCCCTGCTTGATAATGATGCAAAGGAGATTAGCAATCAGTACGCTCACGAGCGGGAGCAGTCTGATCTTATAGCTCAAGGTCTGACTAACAAGATCAATCAGAATAGACTTAAAGACTACGCTAAGACTCAAGGCGAGCTTGCTCGTCTGGTAGAGTACGAGGACGCAGTGAGGAAGCACACGGAGAGTGGCAGGGCTGCAACTGACTTTGAATGGGAGGGCAAACCTTTCGTAACGCAAGAAGGTATCGAGGGAACCAAGCGCATAATGCAGCAGGTGGCAGGAGCAGCATCAGTTAAGCAGCAAGAGAAAGAGAACACTGATCTCTGGGATACTTACGACACACTCAAGCCAGCGCAACAAGATGTCATTCGCAAGGCCCAGCAAGGCTGGGGCAAAGACCCGCAAACTGGTCTGCCAATGCGGACAGGGAAGCGGTACCTAACCACTGACGGCAAGTCCTTTTCTGAAGACGGTCAAGAGTTAATCTCACGGCTGGCACGTCAGAACAAACTTAATAATGGATCGGGCCTTACCCCTGCTGACAAGCAAGAGCTGCGAGGGCCGACAACGCCTGCTGACTGGTGGGAAGACCTTGGTGACGGCAGCATAGCTCTAACTGAAACTGGTCTTGCAGAATACCAGCGCAGGGAAGAGTGGCTCAAGGAACCTTGGGACGAAGAGAAGAAGGTTGATACGTTAGATGCAGAAGGCAATGTAACAGAATCGACCGTCACGTACGTGCCTATGGACAAGCGCGAGATGGATGCGAGAAAGGAAATATGGAAGGAGGAGCGAGATCAGCATATGAAGCTCGCCGCAGAGCTGCCCGAGATGGGCGTGTTCAATCCCACAAAAGAAAAACGCGCTAAGATGAACTTGGACGCTAGAATGAGAGCTGGCGTAGAAGTTATAGGCAAAGCCGAAGCTGCGCGTGAGTTCCAAAAGGGTAACAGGAATGCCTACATCCGAGACGATCAAGGCCATCCACATTTTCTTACAGAATTGGATGTCAACCAAGATGGCAAACTAGACGATGCTGAACTTAATGTTGCGGAGGCGGTGGCTGAAGGGCTGGGTGGCGACAACAGACTTAAGAGAGAAGACGTTGAGCCATCACCCACGGCCTCGGATGTAACCAGCTTACTAGAGGGTGCAGTAGCTGGAATGACAGGCCCAGAGGGTTCGG
>VTLG01006425.1_pt1 | contig 15110 bp, 6 predicted proteins | sample 4694571 | NCBI WGS metagenome assembly VTLG01 (sample SAMN12604809, study PRJNA352737) | marine metagenome | biome: ENVO:00000447; feature: ENVO:00000209|ENVO:00000569|ENVO:01000036; material: ENVO:00002151; isolation source: viral sequences binned using virsorter ...
TGACAGTTGATCAGGATTATACTTTATCTGAAGGTCTTACTGGAATAAGTAGTATCCATTTCACAGGAGCAGCCACATCGGAGGCCTATGACCCTAATAGCGGTTCTATACCTGTTGGAGGTATAATTGTATCGGTAGGTTCAACTGCAGGATTGGGTTATCAACCTCTTATTTCTGCTGGTGGAACTGCGATAGTTTCTTCTGCTGGTACAATTACGTCTATTAGTATTGGTAATACAGGATCTGGTTATAGAGTGGGAGTTCAAACCACTGTAAATGTAGCAATTCAGACTTCTAGTGCCGATTCTACTAATTTAATAGGAATTGGTACTGCTGCTATTACTGATGGTCATATTACTGGAATTGCCATTACAAATGGTCAAGTCATTTATGCCCCAAGATCTGTTTCGGATGTTGGATATAGTTCGATAACTGGTATCACAACGATCACTACATCGACAGCCCATGGTCTTCTAGTAGGGCAAGAAGTTAAGTTATCAGGAATTGCATTCACATGTGATTATCTCCCTGCTGTGGGCGTTCAGAGTGCCGTATATACTGCTTCTACTGGTATTATGACGGTTACTACATCTGGTAATCATGGATTGTCTACAACGGGTAAAGCAAGCGATGTAGTAATGACTGGATTGGCATTTACATGTGCATTAGATAATGGTAGTGCAACTCATACTTATCCTAGAACAACTGATCCTTCTTATGGCGGCACACCTGTTACAGGAGTAGCGAGTGTAACTCAGTTTACTGTTAATGTTGGTATATCAACTGTTCCAACATTCTACGTTTCTGGAGGTACAATTCAACCTGCTCTTATTGCTCCTAGAACTGAAAATAATTCATCTAGTGGAGTTGATCCTGCTGCTCAAGGAACAACGGTTTTAACTGTTCTTGATACAACTTCATTTACAATTAATTCTGGAGTATCTACAAGAGCACACTTCTATTCTAGAGGAGGAAGGGTTGATAGATCAATGGAAGTGCTTATTGATGAACCACTTTCATATTCTAATATGTCTTTGATTTATAGTTCTGAATCTTCGGGTATTGGAACGCAAGCTACTGTTGATGTAGTAGTGGGTCAAGGGTCAAGTATTATTAGTTTTGAGATAGTAAACAAAGGATATGGATATGCAGACGATCAAATTTTAACTGTACCTGTAGGAGGAACTACTGGAATTCCTACTGATCCGTCTTATACTTTTGATGAATTCCAAATTACGATACAGGAGACTATTTCTGATAAATTTGCTGGTTGGACTTTTGGACAACTTGAAGTATTGGATAAAATTAATGATCAATTTGATGGTACTAAGAGATCATTTACATTAAAGAAAGCAGGATCTCCTGTTACAATTAGAGCTAAGCAAGGATCTAATATAGATGTTCAAGCAACCTTATTAGTGTTTATAAATGATATTCTACAGGTTCCTGGTGAAGGATATACATTTACAAACGGTAGTGTAGTTACATTTAGTGAAGCACCTAAAGGACGTAATACGGACGGTACATTTGATGGTGATACATGTAAGATTCTCTTCTATAAGGGAAGTGGTGATATTGATGTTACTTTTTCTGATGTATTAGACAGTGTTAAAAAAGGTGATACTCTTGAAATTCAAGGAGATCGTGATCTTTGTGCAAGATCTATACAACAAGATCCTAGACAAATAACGCAAATAGTTGCAACTGATATTGTTGAAACGAATGCATATGTTGGTGTGGGTATTAATGGAAATCCAGATTGCAATAGAACTGTTACTTGGTGTAAGCAAGGTGTAGATAAGATTATTGATGGTCAAATTGTAAGTAAGAGTCGTGAAGAGTTGAATGCTTTAATTAATCCCGCAACAGTCATTATTCAATCTGTTGGAGTTGCTTCTGCAATTATATTTGTTGAAAGTGTAAGACCATTCTTTGATCCCGATAATGAAGCACAAACAACTGCTAAGACTCAAAAGATTTCTATAACTTCTCAGAATAATATTGTAGGGGCTGCTGCAACTGCTGTTGTTTCTGCTGCTGGCACAATATCTTCTGTGGTGGTAAGTTATGGAGGAACAGGATATACTTCTGCTCCTGATGTTATTATTAGTGCTCCTGTAGGATTGGGAACGACTACTAGAGCAGCAGTTACATCTACTCTTACTGGAGATGCAGTTTCTGCTATCACAGTTACATCTCCAGGTACTGGTTATACTAATACTACTCCTCCAGAAGTTCTTATTGAAGTTCCTTCTCTCATACAAGAAATTAATGATTCTTCTTCTTATGAGGGTGATTTTGGAGAGATTGTTGGAATTTCTACAACTACGGTTGGTGTTGCATCTACAGGAATTGTGTTTGATTTATATATCCCAACTAATTCAGTCTTGAGAGATGATACTATCACAGGTACTGCTGTTACTATAAGTGGTATTCAAACTGGATATTACTTTACAGTTTCTAATAGTAATATTGGAAATGGTTTAACATCAATATATCAAAATGGATCTGTATTAGGTATAGGAACTACCTTTATAGATAATGTGTATGAAGTGGCTGCTGTTTCTGTGGCAGAAACTTCAACTCCTGGTATTGCTAATACTTATGTTGCAAGAGTAACAACTAGTGTTTCTAGTTGGAATTCTTTATCTGGAATGGGTGTGAGTGAATTATATGGTAATTTCTCATGGGGTAGAATATCATTGGGTTCTAGAAGCACTCCTCAAGCATTTACTGCATATACAGAGGATGGATTTACGGGACTTTCTACATCTGCTCTAGTTACGAGAGTAGCACCTTTGAAATCTAAAGATTATGCTTAATAATATTAATAAATAACTAAAAAAATTGTCAAAATGGCCGCAATTATAACGGATCAACTTCGTATATTGAATACTAAAGATTTTGTTGCTAGTGTAGCTTCAACTACTAATTCATATTATACATGGATTGGTTTACCTAATGCAACTCAAGTTGATTCCGATTGGAATACTACTCCTCCAAGTCCTAGAGATTCTTTCAATCAAGAGAATGAATACTGGGATACAATGATTGCTTTGAAAAAAGTAACCACATCTGATGTTAAGCAAGTAGTTAAGAAAAATTCTTGGACATCAGGTATTACTTATGATATGTATAGAAATGATATTCAGGCCGAGAACCCATCTAAACCATCGAATGCAATAAGTTTATATGATGCAAATTATTTTGTTATGAACTCTGATTATAGAGTTTATATTTGTCTACAGAATGGAACAGATCCTGATAATCCCGAAGGAAGAGCATCATTAGATGAACCAATCTTCACCGATTTAGAACCAAGAGCGGCTGGAACTAGTGGTGATGGTTATATTTGGAAATATCTTTACACTATTAAACCTGGAGATATTACAAAATTTGATTCTACAAATTTTATGCCTGTTCCTAAGGATTGGGCAACTAATGCATCTGATGCAGCAGTAAGAAATAACGCATCTACTAGTGGGCAATTAAAAATTGTTACTATTACAAATAGAGGTGTTGGATTAGGTACTGCAAACCAAACTTATACTAAAGTTCCTATCAAGGGAGACGGTACAGGTGCTGAAGCAACTGTTGTTATTAATAGTGCATCTAAAGTTGAAACAGTAACTGTTTCAAAAGGTGGTGCTGGATATAGTTTTGGTACTTTAGATGTGGTAGCAGGTGGAGTACCAGCAGGAAGTACAGCTCCTGTATTTAATGTAATCATTCCTCCTGAAGGTGGACATGGTGCTGACATATATCGTGAATTAGGAGCAAAAAATGCTCTTATATATTCAAGAATTGAAAATGATACAGAAAACCCTGATTTTATAACAGGTAATGAATTTGCTCGTGTTGGAATTGTTCAAAATCCAAAATCATATGGAACTAGTTCTAATTTAGAAATTGATAAAGCAAGTGCTGTATATGCATTAAAACTTACGGGTGCAGGTGCAAGTACTGCTACTTTTACGGCTGATGATTTTGTTACTCAAACTGTGGGAGTAGGATCAACTGCTGTGGGAAGAGTTATTTCCTATGATCAAACTACTCAAGTTTTAAAATATTGGCAGGATAGAAATACTGCTGGATTTAACACTAATGGTACTCAGAATACAAGTCCTGAATATGGATTCCAGATGGATAGATTTACTTCTAATCTTATTAGTGGAGGATCTCTAGATATTCTAGGTGGATCCGCAACTTTAGCAATTCATAGTTCATTTACAGGTGTATCTACTGTAATAAATAGTAAGACGTATTACCTTGGACAGTCATTCACAAAGGGAGTGGCAAATCCAGAAGTTAGAAAATATTCTGGGAATATTATTTACGTTGACAATAGACCTTCAATTACAAGGTCTACTAACCAAAAAGAAGATATCAAAGTCATTTTGCAATTCTAAAGAATTATGTCACAGGAAACCAATCTAAACGTCGCACCCTACTTTGACGATTTTAATGCAAATAATGACTATTATAAGGTATTATTTAAACCAGCTTATCCCGTACAAGCAAGAGAGTTAAATAATCTTCAATCAATCTTACAAAATCAGATTGAGAAATTTGGTGATCATTTTTTCAAAGAAGGTGCTAAAGTAATACCTGGTAATACTACATATACATCTCCATATGAAGCGGTTGAACTCGAAAATGTATATCTAGGAATTCCTGTAACAGATTATATTAATCAATTAATTGGTAGACAGATTACTGGATTGACTTCAGGGGTAACTGCAGTTGTAGACACAATTTTAACTCCCAGAAATTCTGAAAGAGGAAATGCTACTCTGTATGTAAAATATATTGGATCTGGTACTAGTGATAATACTACGTCTAAATTTTTAGATGATGAATTATTAAGTGTTGATAGGGATATTATATCTGCCAATACAACAATTGTTTCAGGTGAACCACTAGCAGCTACATTAGTTGCTAATGCTACATCTGCAGGATCAGCATTTTCTATATCTGAGGGAGTATATTTTGCAAGAGGTCAATTTGTTAATGTAAGTAATCAAACTATTATTCTTGAACAATATTCATCCACTCCAGATTATAGAGTAGGATTGTTTATTAATGAAGAAATAATTAATGCTGATAGTAATCCAAATTTAAATGATAATGCACGGGGATTTACTAATTATGCTGCTCCTGGAGCTGATAGATTTAAAATAACCACCTCTTTGATTAAAAAAGAATTAGATAATTTTGATGATAATAATTTCATTGAATTGGCAAGAATTGAAAGTGGAGTAGTAAAGAGTAAAAAAGAGAAAACAGAGTATAATATTATTGCCGATGAATTAGCAAGAAGAACATATTCTGAATTTGGAGATTATTATATAAAACCTTTCGGAATAAAGTTAAAAGAGTCTTTAAATAATTATCAAGGTAATAATGGGATATTTGATGCAAATCAATTAACTCCAAGTGGTAAGTCACCTTCTAGTAATCTTGCATTATACCAACTTTCTCCAGGTAGAGCATTTGTTAAAGGACATGATATAGAAACAATTACTGCCACTTATCTAGATGCTCCTAAACCAAGATCAACTAGGACTTTAGAAGATCAGGCACTTGAGTTTAACACAGGAGCTACTTTAAAATTAAATAATGTTTATGGAGCTCCTCAAATTGGTATTGGTAATACTTATGTTGTGAGTTTACGGGATAAAAGAGTAGGACTTGCTGCTACAATACCAGCAGGTAAGGAAATTGGTGTGGCAAGAGTATATGATGCAGATTTAAATTCTGGTTCTTATAGTAGAGAATTATCAGCAACTAATGAGTGGGATTTAAAATTATATGATGTACAAACAGTTACTGAAATTACTTTAAATGAAAATATAACATTAACTGTTCCTACTCATATTAAAGGAAAGCATAGTGGAGCTACTGCATTTTTAAAAGATGCGGTGACAAGCAGTACTGCCTTATCTTTGTATGAAGTAGAAGGAGAATTTATAAAGAATGAGAATTTCGTAATTGATGGTGTAGAAAACACAAGAGTTGCTATTGCAGTAACTTCTTTTGGTATTTCTGATGTTAAATCAGTATTTGGTAATACCAATGGTGTCGGTATGAATACTGTGGGTGCTGCACAAACCTTCTCTGCAGATGCTGTTCAAACTGATAGTGTTTCTATTGGTATTGCAACCCTTTCCCCAGTTGCATGGGATGCTAGTCTTTTAGGTTATCCAAGTCGTGCTGTCAGTACAGTAAGAAGTACTAATCCATTATTCCCTGGTGAGATCGAAGTTGGAAACATTCTTAAGTTTAGTCCTACTGAGACAAGTGCATATAATGAACCAATTATGGCATCTGTAGTCAGTGTTGGTACGACTCATGTTATTGTAACTGGTGTTAACACGGTTACAGGTGTAGCTAATGGTAAATTACCTGCAGATTTAACACAAGTTTCTGATTTAACAGTTGTTGGTACAGACTTACAAGATTCTGATGACAATTCTTATTATACAATACTACCAAATTCAAATATTTCTAATGTTGACTTAACTGACGGAACTATAAGAATAAGAAAAACACAAAGCGTACTTGTAACAGGAAATCAACTTTCAGAGCAGGTTACGGCTGGTACAAATGAAACATTCTTACCATTTAAACCAGAGAGATATACCTTAATTAAAGGTGATGGAACCACAGAGGTTTTAACTGAAGATAAAGTTAAAATAACTTCTGGTTCTACTAAATTGCAAATTCAAGGTTTAAGTGCTGGTATAGATGATGCAACTCTCATAACAACATTAAAGAAACAAAAACCTAAGGCAAAAGAAAAGATTAGAAATAGAGTTAATAGTATTGTGGTAGATAAATCTACTCTTTCTGCGTCAGGTATAGGTTCTACAACAATAAATGATGGATTGACTTATGGTAATTATCCATATGGTACAAGAGTACAGGATTCAGATATATCTTTAAATGTTGCTGATTTAATAAAGGTTCATGGTATTTTTGAATCAGTTAATACATCTGAAGCATCAGCTCCTACTATAATTTTATCTGCCCTTTCAGGTTCTACTGGAAAGACATCAGATTTGATAGTTGGTGAAAAAATAAAAGGAAAAACTACCAATGCATGTGCAATTGTTGCTGAAATTGTTTCAGATAGTAAAATTGCTATTATTAAGACCAATGAGGTTAACTTTAAAGAAGGTGAGAGTGTTTCTTTTGAAGAATCTAAAATTGAAGGAATAGCAATTACTATAGATCATACAAGTTCTAATATATCTTCCAACTTTACTTCTGAAAATGGTCAAAATCAATCTTTTTATGGTTATCCTTCCATTCAAAGAAAATCCGATTCTAAAGAACCTTCTAAACAATTAAAAATATATTTTGCAAATGGTTATTATCAGTCAACTGATGATGGAGATATTACCACTAAAAATTCTTATGATACATTTAATTATACGACGGAAATTCCTTCAGTAAATGGTATCAGAAATACTGATTTAATTGATATTAGACCAAGAGTTTCTGATTATACAGTTGCTGAAGATGTGAGATCTCCTCTTGAATTTTATGGAAGAGAATTTAATGCATCTGGAAATTCTGCTGCTAATATCTTAGCATCTGATGAAACAATCCTAACCGATTTTTCTTATTATCTTGGAAGAATTGATACAATTTTTGTAACAAAAAATGGAAATTTCCAAGTTAAATATGGTACTCCTTCTGATTCTCCACGAGAACCAGTAATCGTAGATGATGCTTTAAAAATTGCTACTGCTATATTACCACCTTATCTCTATAATATCGCTGATGCTTCTATAAGTTTCTTAGATCATAAGAGATATAAAATGACGGATATTAATCGTCTTGAGCAAAGAGTTCAATCTTTAGAATATTATACATCTCTTTCTTTATTAGAAGCAAACACCGCAAGTTTATTCCTTCCCGATTCATCAGGATTTAATAAATTTAAAGCAGGATTCTTTGTTGATAATTTTACAACATTCCTTGCACAATCAACACTAATTGGATATAAAAATAGTCTTGATTTATCTCGCCAAACATTAAGACCTCAACACTATACAACTGCTGTTGATTTGGAATTAGGACCAGTAGAAGGAATAAATTCTAATTCAGATAAAAGATTTATTACTCCCCAAGGAACTAATATTAAAAGAACGGGAGACATTATAACCCTTAATTATAATGAAGTTGAATGGTTACAGCAAACATTTGGAACCAGGACTGAATCAATAACACCTTTTATAGTATCTTTCTGGGAGGGTACTATTGATCTTACACCAGCATCTGATAACTGGCTTGACACTAGAAGATTAGAAGCAAATATTATTAATGTTGAGGGTGATTTTGCTGAAACAGTTGCTCAATTTACTACAGATTTTGGAGGAAATCCTCAAGAAGGATTTGGATCTATTGTTTGGGATGCATGGGAAACAAATTGGGTAGGAGAAACAGAACGCAGAACTACCGAACTTGCAGGTAGGTGGGGGCAAATGGTTGCTCGGAGAAGAAGAGAATGGATTACTGATGTAGTTGTAGAAGAAAGAACTGAGACTCGTGAATCAAGAACAGGAATTCAAAGACTAATAACTGAACAGTTTGATGTTCAATCTCAAGGAGATAGACTGGTAAGTAGAGATCTTATTGGCTTTATGAGATCTCGTAATATTCAATTTGTTACAAAACGAGTTAAACCATCTACTAACTTATTTGCATTCTTTGATGGAGTTGATATAACAAAATATTGTGTTCCTAAATTAATGGAAATTTCAATGTCCTCTGGAGTATTCCAAGTTGGAGAAACTGTTATTGGAACCACTAGATTAATTGGAGGTGCTCCACAAATTAATAATTTAGCAGTTCCTAGTATTAGATTTAGGGTAGCAGCATCTAACCATATGGAAGGTCCATATAATGCACCTACACGCACTTATGGAACAAGTCCATATGATTCTGAATCAATTCCTTCTGCTTATTCTTCAACTTCTACTATTTTAAATGTTGATACATTTTCATTAGCAGATCAACCTCAAGGTTCATATTGGGGATGGGTAGAAGAAGATATGATTTTAGTTGGTCAAACTAGTCAAGCATTAGCAGTTGTTACTAATGTTAGATTAGTATCTGATATTGGAGCAAATTTACTTGGAAGTATGTATATTCCTGATCCTGATGTAGGAATTCATCCCAGATTCGAGACAGGAGAAAAAGTACTTACTTTTATTGATAAAAGTAATTTGGATAGAGATGGAGCACAAACAATTGCAGAAGAAGGATTCAGATCTACTGGAATTTTAGAAACGGTTCAGGAAGATATTGTTTCTGTCCGAAATGCAAGAATTGAAACTAGTATTGTAAATCAAAGTCGAAATACTGGTTCATGGACTGAAACAAATAGAGTTGTTCAAACAACAGTTCAGCAATGGGATCCTTTAGCTCAATCCTTCTTTGTTGAAGATATAAGTGGCGTTTTCGTGACAAGTTGTGATGTATATTTTGCAACTAAAGATGATACAGGACTTCCTGTTACTTTCCAAATAAGAACAATGGAAAATGGAACACCTACTACAAAGGTTATTCCATTCTCTGAAATTGTATTACCACCATCAGATGTTAACACCTCAGGTAGTGGTACAGTTGCAACTACATTTACTTTTGATTCTCCAATTTATCTTGAGGGAGCAGTAGAATATGCAATAGTTCTTCTTTCCGAATCAGCTAAATATACTGCATATATTTCACGAGTAGGAGAAACAGATTTGATAACGGGAACATTTGTTTCCCAACAACCATTCTTAGGTTCTTTATTTAAATCTCAAAATGGTTCTACATGGGAACCCAGTCAATGGGAAGATCTTAAGTTCACTCTTTATAGAGCAGATTTTGCAACCTCAGGATCATTAGAAATCTATAATCCTGAATTGTCTTTAGGTAATAATCAAATTGCTAATTTAGCACCAAATCCTTTAAATCTAACTTCAAGAAAGATAAGAATAGGAATTGGATCTAATTTGGAGGATGATAATTTAACACTAGGATATACTGTCAAACAATTTGGTAGTAATGCTACTGGTGATTATGTGGCAAGTGCAGGTATTGCAACAGGAACTTTAAATATTATTAATTCTGGTATTGGACTTACACCAACTTCAGGTGGATGGGTATTCCCAGACGTTAAATTGAGTAGCATCACAGGAAGTGGAGTTAATGCAACTGCTAAAATTACTGTTGAAAATGGAGTGGCTACGGGTGCAACCATTACAGCAGGTGGAAATGGGTTTGTTGCAGGTGATATTTTAGGAATAGGAGCAACAGGTATTGGTAATGATGCAATAGGATCTAATGTTAGATTATCTGTTGTTGGAATTTCTAGTGTGACCCAATTAGTTCTTGATAATGTTCAAGGAGATTTCGTAACTGGAGTTGGTAAGACAGTTCAATATATTATGTTAGACGGTGCGGTGGGAGTTACTACTGAGTTGAATGGTGCTAATAATGTTGGTGGAGGTGTTTATATTGATGATATTACTGAGGTTAATAGTGGAACTAATATTGTAGTTAATCATAAGAATCATGGAATGTACTTTAGTGATAATTATGTAACACTTTCTGATGTTGTAACTGATATTATTCCTACTAAATTAACAAATGATTTAAATTCAACTACTACTGGTGATATTGCTGTTGATGATGTTACTAACTTGGATAAATTTGAAAATGTTGGAGTTGGAACTACCAATTATGGATACTTGAAGATTGGAGAGGAAATTCTTTCATATACTTCTGCATCAGGTACAAATATAGGTATCACTTCCAGATCAATTGATTCTACAAATGCTAAAGATTATCTTGCAGGAACTCCTGTTTACAAATATGAATTAGGTGGAATTTCACTTAGAAGAATTAATAAGACTCATAATTTAGCTGATGTATCGATTGCTGATGCGATTACTTTTGATTCTTATAATATTAAATTGGATATGGGTTCCAGTGGATTAGGTAGATCAACAGGAGCAAGTTTCCCTATTTTATATACAGGAGAAACGATGAGTGCAGGAGGACTTAATGCTACTGCTACACAAAATATTCCTTTTGAAATTATTAATCCTGAAATTCAAACTCTTACTGTTCCAGGAACAGATATTACTGCACAAGTGAAAACTGTTACTGGTGCTAGTTTAGATGGAAGTGAAACTGGTTATATTGAACAATCGTTTGAGTCGGTTGCTATTGGTCAAAATAATTATCTTCCTACTCCTAGAATAATTGCTTCCAAGATTAATGAAACTAATAAATTAAGTACATTACCAGGAAATAAATCCTTCAATATGCAACTTAATTTATCTACGGTAGATTCTAAATTATCTCCTGTAATTGATAGTCAAAGAATGAGTGCTATCTTTATTTCTAATAGAGTTAATGCTCCTATTGGATTGAGTAGTTATGTGACGGATAATAGAGTTAATAGTATGTTTGATGATCCTAATGCTTTCCAATATCTTTCTCAAGAAGTTATGTTGGAAAATCCAGCATCTTCCATAAAGATTATGGCAAATGTTTACTTGAATGCTAGTTGTGACATTAGGGCATTTTATGCAATTAGTAATAATCAAAACTTTGAACCAGTTTATAGACCTTTCCCAGGTTACAATAATTTGAATGAGAAGGGTGAAATCATTGATAAGGCTGATAATGATGGAAGACCTGATGTATTTGTAGCACCTACTAATAATGAATTAGTAGTACCTAGTGATGATGATTTTAAAGAAAGGGTATTTACAATAGATGATCTCCCTTCTTTTAAATATTACAGAATCAAACTTATTATGACTTCTACTAATCAAGTATACGTCCCTCGTGTGAGAGATTTACGAGTCCTAGCACTTGCCTAAAATGTCTCATATTAAAGTCGAAGGTCATAGTGGATTGTATAGGGATTCTAAAACGAATTCTATTGTGAATAAAAATTCCACTGCATATAATGAATACATGACTCAAAAAAGTTTGAGAAATAGTGGAAATGATAAAATAGATAATATGAAAAATGATCTTGATAATTTAAAAAATGAGATTAATGAAATCAAATCTTTACTTAAGGAGTTAGTAAATGGCTAATCAAAATATAACATTTGATGTTGCATCAGGAACTCCTTATGAGTCAAATTTGACTATTAATGGCGGTGCTAATTTCAGCAATATATTTACAGTAACTAATCCTAACGGAACTGCTTTTAACTTTACTGATTATAGTGGTTCTTCTCAGATGATTAAGAGTGTTGCAGTAGGTGCTACGGATATCGTTGCTGCGACTTTTAGTGTAGGATTTACTAGTGAAGCAGGTGGAAAAATAGAAATTTCTTTAGGGTCTACTGCAACTAGAAATTTAGCAGGAGGAAGATATGTTTATGATATTTTAGTTAATTCTGCTTCTTCTTCTAATACTACAAATGTTTTAGAAACTGCTATTTCAGTAGGAAGTACTGCGGGTATTGGTACAACAACATTTACCCTGAATAAGGTTACTAATGTTGCTGTTGGGGATTCTATTTCTATCGGAGATAAACTTACGGATGTGCCTGTAGTTACCGTTTCTACTGGTAATACCGTTGAGGTAGGAACTGCCTTCACATCATCGTCTCAGATCCTTCCTGGTACCGCTGTAACCTTCAGTAGGGTATCTACAGCATCTACGATTTATAGGTTAGTTCAGGGTTCTATTATAGTTAAAGCAGGTATCTCTTCTGCACCTTCCTAAATAATTTCACAGGAATAGTAAATACATGGCACAACCAGCAAGTAGAGCTCAGTTAATAGATTATGCTAAAAGGCAGTTAGGTGCTCCTGTGCTTGAAATTAATGTTGCGGATGAGCAAGTAGAGGATATATTGGATGATTCTATTCAATATTTCCAAGAAAGGCATTTTGATGGAGTTGCTCAGACATATTTAAAATATCAGTTTACACAAGCAGATGTTGATAGAGGAAAGGGCCCAACACAAGCTAATGTTACAGGGATAACCACGACTACTGCATCCTCAACTATTGATGGAGTATCAGTTGAATTTGATTGGAAAGAGAATAGTAATTATTTACAAATACCACCTGCTGTTATTGGTGTTTACAAGGTATTTCGTTTTGATGGTAGTAACACTGTTAGTAACAATATGTTCAGTGTTAAATATCAGTTATTTTTAAATGATGTTGCATTTAATCTGGGATATAATGGTCTTTTAAGTTATGCGATGACCAAGACATATTTGTCCGATATTGATTTCTTATTAACTACTGAAAAGCATATAAGATTTAATCAAAGACAAGATAGACTATATTTGGATATTGATTGGGAAAGTGTTACTGTAGGGGATTGGTTAATTTTGGATTGCTTTAGAGCTCTTGATCCAAATGATTATACAAGAGTCTGGAATGATTCATTTTTGAAGAAATATTTTACTGCTAATTTAAAAAGACAGTGGGGTCAAAACTTAATCAAGTTCCAAGGAGTAAAACTTCCTGGTGGAGTTGAACTTGATGGTCGAGCAATCTATGAAGATGGAATGAAAGATCTTGAAATTATAAGAGAGATGATGTCCAATACTTATGAATTACCACCTCTAGATATGATAGGATAATGGCATTAAATCCCTTTTTTCTACAAGGATCTACGAGTGAGCAGAATCTTGTACAAGATTTAATTAATGAACAATTAACAATATATGGTGTGGAAGTTCATTATCTTCCTCGTCAGTATGCAACAACGAATACTATTATTAGAGAAGTAATTGAATCTAAGTTCAATAATTCTTATCCTATTGAGGCATATGTAGAAAATTTTGATGGGTATGGAGATAATACCGTATTGCTTTCTAAGTTTGGTATTCAGTCTAATAAAGAATTAACGGTAACTATTTCAAGAGAAAGATATCAAAATTATATTTCCCCTTTGATCAAGAATTTACCTGATATTGATTTACCTAATGTTGAAATATATGATAGGCCTAGAGAAGGAGATTTAGTATATTTCCCATTCGGTGATAGACTATTTGAGATTAAATTTGTAGAGCATGAGAAACCATTTTATCAGTTAAAGAAAAATTACGTATATACATTAACTTGTGAACTATTCAGACCAGAAGATGAAATTATTGATACTGGTATTGAGGATATTGATGATACAGTAGATGTAGACTTTAATTTACGAACTCTTACATTGGTTGCTGCGGGAAGTACTGCTACAGCAATCGCAGGAGTTGTAACTACTGGTGCTGTTAATCAAATTATTATAACGGATAGAGGTGAAAGATACACAGCTGCACCTAATGTGGCGATTTCATCTTCTCCAACAATAGGTGGTAGAGCTGTTGGTATTGCAACACTTCTTGATGGAATTGTTAATTGTGATGGATCTGAAATAGGTTCTAAGGTACAAGGAATTTATGTACAAAATCCAGGTATTGGATATACCGATAATCCTGGAATTGTTATATTAAGTAGTAACACGGATGGGGTGGGAGCTGCTGCAACGACTAGAATTAGTGATAATGTGGTTGGTGTTGTTACTATTACCGATGGTGGTTCTGGATACACCACTGCACCTTCTGTAACCATTAGTGGACCAGGTATTGGAACCACTGCATCTGCTATTGCGGTTGTAAGTTCTGCTGGAACTATCTCCAATGTTTACATGTCTTATGCTGGTGCGGGTTATACTGTTGCACCTACAATTACCATTGGAACTCCTTATATGGCAGGAACAGGAGACTTTATAGATAATGAGACTGTAACTGGTTCTCAGAGTGGTAAGACAGCGATTGTTAAGACTTGGAATGCTGTAACAGGTGTATTAGTCATATCCAATACTACAGGAGACTTTATAGCAGGTGAGAATATTACTGGATCAGAAAGTGGAGCTGTGTATCAATTGAAGACAGAACAATTGGATAATACGGTCAGTGAATATCCTGATAATTTAGAAATAGAAACTCAAGCAGATTCTATTTTGGACTTCAGTGAAAAGAATCCATTCGGAACACCCTAAATATAATACAATAGGTTTATAGAAATGTTTGAGTATTTTTACCACGAAATATTGAGAAGAACGATTATTTCGTTTG
>VTLG01008222.1_pt1 | contig 15110 bp, 22 predicted proteins | sample 4694571 | NCBI WGS metagenome assembly VTLG01 (sample SAMN12604809, study PRJNA352737) | marine metagenome | biome: ENVO:00000447; feature: ENVO:00000209|ENVO:00000569|ENVO:01000036; material: ENVO:00002151; isolation source: viral sequences binned using virsorter ...
AAATCACTTGATATGTCTAGTGTTGGCAGTGGTAAATCCCATAATGCAATCACACCACAAGACATAGCTGTGATATTGTCGTATTCAAACCTTACTCAAAATCAAACTGACTTTCTTTTGATGAAATATCTTAGCGATTATTCAGCTATGAATAGATTATTTAGCCATTTTTATGCAAAAGCAGAAGAAATATTTGAAGATATTAAATTTAAACACCCCCAAAAAACTTTAGAGAAGATAGTAAACTGTGCCATATTAGAATGTGTAATGACAAGTTGTCCTGTTTGTAATGGAGTGGGTTATACCACTTTTAATAAAACCATTGAGCAATGTTTGCATTGTAACGAGGGTGTATTTATTTATGATGACTTTACCAGATGCCAGATAATGACTGTAAAGAAAGTTACTTATGGAAAGATAAGGCGAGGGTATAAAGAAATTATGGAAATGTTTTATGATTTAGAACAAGAATCTTTATCTAAAATAGGTGATACATGAAAAAGAATTACTATTTGTATCGTTGTACAGTCATCTTCAGTGGTTGCACTAAAGCAACAGATGAAAAAGATGCGATAAGAAAAGTGATCGCTGACTCAGAAAGATTACCCGAAACAGTTTCTTTTAAAGAATCCGAAGTTAAAGTTCGCAAACTCCAAAAAAAATCTGAAAAAGGATTATATCATGATGCCAAATACGAATGGTGATGAGTTATTAAAGATAGATGGTTTCGATGAAGCCATAATAGGTGTGCAAGAATCTATCGAGCCAAAGTTAGTTTATGATATTGATAAGATCGCTGAGATATTAATGACAAGAGAGCAAATGACAGAAGAAGATGCCTATGATTATATTTCTTATAATATAACTTCTGCTTATGTTGGAGAAAAAACACCAATATTAATAAAAGTGGGTAAATTAAAAGATTTTATCTAAAATCGGCTTCCATATATACCCCTAGAAGCCACGTTTATTAGTCTTAGCATACTTGCCTACCACCCCTAATGCTTAACAATATTTTTACTATCTTCTTGCTCGTTAGGATTGATTTGATTATTTTCTTCATCTACATCTGCTAGATTTTGCAGTTTAGGTTGTAAGTTAGGAATTGTTTTAACTAAATCTTTTAATTCAGCAATTAATTCATCATCTGATTTCTGATGAGTGTTATCTACATTTAAGTTTATAGTTTGTGATGAGAAGTTTCCAAGTTCCAAGATCAGTTTAGCTGTATTTAATCTAACAGCATCTTGCTCACTTTTTAATAGATCCTGTAATACCGATATGGCTAGACCAGATGTTGAGGTAATTCTCTCCTCGTTCTTTTCTCTAATTTCTTTTGAGTATTTCTTTTTAAGATAACTACCCATACTTCTTATTCCTTTCATGTCTTTAGAATAACCAGCTTTGATTGCTGACTGAACAGCATTGTTGGCAGTTTCGCCATAGCAGAAAGCATCTATAAATGCTTGTTCTTTTTCTTTATTTATTTTTTTTGGCATAATATTCTCTTTGTTAGATTGAATTGGCTTCGTTACGTTTTTCTAGCCACTTACCGACTATCTCTCCTATATCTTTTTCAGGCATATAAGAAATTACTAAATCTTGTCTTTCGATTATCCATGATTTATCTAAAACTAATGATCCATCAATATCAGTACTTTCTTTATCTCCTGTAATATGAGATACAACTGTGATTGTTTTATCATTTTCTTCTACAATGAAACCGACTGAACAACACTCGGCTAACTCTGTTTCTAATTCATTAATGTCTGTCCACCCATGAGTAGGGCTTACAGCATCTTTCCAATGTAATAAAACGAGTTTAGCTTTCATTTGTATTTAAAAATATATTTACTCCATAAATAACTTCTTGCAATGCTTACCACCATAAATATCAAAGATAGATGAAACATCTCCCATATATTTATATGTATGTCATATAAAGGAAAAACTAATATTTGAATAATAACTGCAAGTATAAGTCCACTTCCTATGTCTAATGTTCTATGTATTAGATGTTTTGAATTGGTCATTTTAGTTTTCTTAAAAACTTCAAGTAATCTGCACCCTCTTGCACTTCCCAAAATATCTTAATAAAGTCTGGGTGTGTGTCAGGTAATCTTGTGTTAAATACTGCTACTGCACAAGGCGACATCATTTTATTAGGTAAATTTAACATCTTAGCAAAGTTGTCATATTTTTTATACGAACCAACCTGAACACAGTGCATTGTTATATCTGAGTTTGCATCTTTAACAGGCATATAACCACTAACGTGAGTATGACCTGCCATAAGAATATGATCTCTTGAATTGAATATTGCGTGTCTAACTATTCCATGTGCTGTGTTATAGATTGAATTACCTCTAAAGTTATGAGAGCAATTTACTCTTACATTATGTTTAGGTAGTTTAAGTTTAACCCTTATGTTGTGGGGTGCGTATGTAGTCTTTAAAGGTCTTGTAATCCACTTTAAAGGATCGCCATCTCCACTCCACATATCATGGTTTCCAGCTACAATAAATATCCAATTAGTGTAATTAACTAGCCACTCAGTTAATTGCCATGCTTGTTCTGCTGATGTAGTTTGTTCTGCCCAAAGACCTGCAAGTTTAGTTCTTCTTGCCCAATTATTTTGTAAATCACCTACGTTACAAGCATACATGCCATCAGTTTTATTTGTTATATCTAAATGTTTAATAACACTAGGCATATCGCAACCATCATCATCAATGTGAGGGTCGCCCATAATATAAAGGCCGATGGGTTTATCATCTTTAATTCTTATGTTTAAAAATTCTTCGTTTCTTTCTCTTTTCTCTTTACGATTAAAAGTATCAACTCTAAGTTTAACTAAATCTTCTGTTGATATTTCTTCATCATAAAATTTATTTTCTACTTCAAAGTTTTTAATTTTGCTTGGCGAGTTTGTTTTTTTGCCACAATCTCTACATTCATACCTTTGTGGTTGTCCTACAATGTGCTTATCTTTACCCCTTTTAATTAAATGTGTCGATGCACAAGTTGGACAGGCTAACATATTCCCATCACTATCTAATTGCAAAATGTCTACATTAGAAAAGTTACCACCCTTATTTATTATCGCCATTCTTTTCTTCTTCCTTGATTAAGTATTCCAAATACCATTTTGCTTTTTTTAAATCAGACAAAGGAGTGCCTTTATGTGGAAAACGAGTAACGTACTTTATGATATTTCCACGAACATAATCCATAGACCAGCTACGAATGTACTCAGTTGTTTCAATTCCCTTAGTATAGTGTTCAGGTCTATTAATAAGGTCTGTTTTCTTGTCGCTGCTCATCTATCTTTTGTTCAACCTGATTCCAAGGAATCGGCAAATAATCATCTTCCCAAGTTATAGCACCATAAAGGTAGTCTTGTCTAGTTTCAATCCTATCTTTAATGCGAAATTTGGCATGTTTATCAATAGTATAGATGGCATGTATAATTTCCATTTCACGAAGCGTGTATGGAACATTGCTACACATAACTATTTCTCCTATGTTAACAACTTAATACAAATAAAAATTATCAACACTATAGTTAAAAGCTCAAAGATACTAACTTCAGGCTTTAGGTATTTGGTTTTTATTTTATAAAAAAACCAATTAAAAAATTCAGGCTTTACAATAATTACAACTCCTATTAGCAAAGCCAATAGTAGTGCTTCTTGTATCATTGCGATAGAGGATTATCTGATCTTGCTTTCATCTCATTAACTTTAGCATTTAATACTGCTATTTCAGCTTTGTTAATGGCAATGTCTGCTGTCAATGGTTTAATGTCTACTGATTGTCTAGCTTCTAATACTTCTACTCGTTGGATTAACTGTCCTTGATAGACAAATAATCCACCTAGAGTTATTACTAGACCTACAGCTCCTGTTATTACTTTAATATCCACGAATCCTCCTTAGATGTTCTTTTGCTCGTATTGTATTATCTATAGATTCCTGAAGAATTTTTTGGTTTTTCGCCATAGGGTCGTTATATACGATTTGATTCTCAGCATATATATCTCGCAAATCAACATATTCTCTCTGGTCATAATAATTACCTCCATCAATAACTAATTGATTGTTAAATATATTATTGTTGGTTTGACCATAATTGTCTATAGAAATATTACTTTCCATAGCTTTTGCTACTATAAGAGAGGTAGCTATCAGTCTTTGATCTACTCTTTTAAGTGTTTCATTGACTTTCTTTTCTATAGATTCTATTGAAATAGTTTCAGTATTGACTCTAGGGTTTCCTTCAGTCCTGCTTTCTTCCACCGATTCATCTCTGCTTTCGATATTTTCTTCGTTTGCAGCAACTGTTTCAGTTCCTCCATTTCCTCGTTCACTATCTGTTGTTTCTCCTTCTCCGAGAGTTTCATCTACTTCTTCAGTAGCAACTGTAGTTTCTTCTTCAGGTTCAACAGGAGCATTTTCAGTTTGTTCCACAGCTTCAGGTGTAGTTTCTGCAACTGTGCTTTCTCCTGAAGGCTCTGCATTAACTCTTCCTTTACTTTCTTTTGGTGTTTCTCCATTTCCTGTTCTGCTAACTTCTTCTGTTGTAACTTCTCCAGCTCCTCCTTCGCTAACCTCTTCTCGTACAGGCTCTGACTCAACGACTCTGCTAGAGTTAGGGGTTTCGATGATGGTTTCTTCTGCGAAAAACTCTTGGATAACTTCGCCTGTTGGCGAGTTGTTAAAACTTTCTGTTGTTTCAATTCTTTCTTCAAAGCCTTGGACTTCTGCTGAGAACGATTCGATGGTCGCTGGTTCTTCATAAGCTACCTCCATAGGTATTTCTTCAAAACTCTCAATAGGTGGGAGTTCTGTTAATTCTATTGTTTCTACAGGTTCAAAAAATACATTAATAATTCCTGTATTTATTTCTTCTGTTGCTATTTCCTCAAAATATAGTTCTTCAAATAATTGTACTACCATTTCAGGTTCTTCAAACACCTCAAAAACAAATTCTTCTAGTGGTATAAATTCTACTGTTTCTATTTGATTGGTTAGTGTTTCTTCTATTTCCTCAAATGCTGTGGCTATAATTGCTGTTTGAGTAGCAGTTAAAACCTCATCATCATAAGTCATAGTAACCGATATATTATCTACATTAGGGCCACCAAGATTAGCAGGACTATTAGCATCAGACCCACTAATAAAAAGATTTCCAATGTTGCTACCAACACCTGTATACGAGATACTATCTGTAAAATCTTTGCCATTAATTCCTGTAACATTAGTTCTCTCCTGCGTTGTTGTAGCTAGTACATTGCTATCTGAATCTCTAATTTGTAATCTTATTGTAAAGGTGTCAGCACCACCTGATCCTCCCCAGCAACCTGAAACACCACATTCTCCATTCTGTACTTCAACAGATGAGTTAAGAGTAATGCCATTATTAAGCATAGGTTGTGTAATCGTGTTAGAAAGTAAGTCAAAGGATTGTTCTATGCTACCACTATCTCCAAATTCAAAATCATGTCCACCTGGACAACAATCTCCTATTCTTTGTGCATCTCCTTGTAATGTCCAACCTGTGTTTCCATTATTAAAATCACCATTAGTAATTAAATTACCAGTTGTTTGACTATCTGCCAAAACCATTAATGGAAAAAATAGAGGGATTAAGTATTTCATTCTCTTTCAGGTAAGTATATTTCTTGTTCGTTGTTGCCATAAACTGACATCGTGCCTAGTGTAACTGAATGTGTGGCACAGCTAGTTAAAATTAAAGATATAAATATAACTCTAATCATTCCAGGTCATGCTCGGTTTAGTTCCACCAGTATTTCTTAATTCGTTTTTTCTTTTTTCAATCCATTTAGCTTTAGCTTTCTCGCCAATTAATCCATCAATAGGACATGGTGTACCTGCGTTCATCATTGCTTCCCATACATTTTCGTCTTGGCACATCAAGGATATTGCTGCAACTTTCATGCCAAGTTTGGCTAGAACAGACACAGACTTTCTTCTTTCACAGTTAGGGTCAACATAATAACTCCCAAACGTGCCTGAAAAACCTATTACTGTAACACCTGCTGCTAGTGGTATAACACAGCTATCTTGACCATATACACTCATAGCAGGAGCTGATGAGCTGTTTACAGCAGTTTTAGTATTTGTATTGTTATTGGTACTGTTAGTAGTCGTAGTGTTGCTAGATGAGCCTGATTGGTAGGTTGTACTCGATTCGTACCCACCAGTAATTGCTGTGTTAGATCCTGCGTTATTTGATTGAGTATTGGTTGTTGCACCAGAAGATGTAACATCACCTATTGCATCAGCTATTCCATAAGCCAATATAATTACAATCATTATCCATAAACATTGTTTTGCTAAGATTTTCTGCATTTCCATTTCCTAAGTGCTAGTGCCTTCCTTGTTGGTCTGCCCTTAGAATCTTTCATAGGACCTTTAACACCACCCATTCTTGCACAAAAACTCTTTCTTCTTGCTGCTGCTTTAGACCCTTTAGGTGCTTTACCTGTTACAGGTCTTTTAAGATTAGCTCCTGTAGTTCTTTTAAAAAACTTTCTACCAGCTTCATTTAATCCACCAGTTTTATTTTGATATTTTTTAGCTACCATTTTACTTCCTAGTTAATGATCCACCAAAATATAAACCTATAATTGAAAATATTGTGTGTGATTGTAGGTTTGTAATAAAGATTGAATTGCCTTCTTTCCAAACAGATGTTTCATAACTTGAGCCAAATATCCACCAACCACTATCTGCTTCAGTAACGATCTGATAGATAACATTAACATCAGTAAAGATAGGTGCAATAATCGGTACTACAATAATAGAGAATACACACATCAAAGCTATCCATCGTCTAGTATGTTTGGTATGTGCATCTTTAACATTACGAGCTTTATCAGTTTGTTTTGCTGCAAATCCTGCTCGTTGCATCAACATCTTTTGTTTCTCAGCTTCTGCCTGTCCTTTCTGTGCCATGATAGACATTACACCACCTAGTACAGTAGAGCCAAGCATTGATATAAGTTCCATTGGTATCATTTATATAAACTCTCTATAGCTTGTTTTTCATTATATCTTTCAGCACCACCACCAAACCATTGATAGTATAAAGGGCCTACAATAGGCAATTCTTTTAACACTTTTGCACTATCAGGTTCTTTCATTAATAAATTCATTTTTTCCATTTCATTTGCAAAAGGATTTAAAATCATTGTCATTTCTGTACCTAATTCTTGATTAGAAAGTTTAGCTAATTCTTGAGGTGTTTTAATTAAAATTGCTTCAGGAATATTTAATGGTGGTAAAAAAGTTTCTAATGTTGATCTAAAAACCTCTCCTTCTTGAAACCCTCTTTCTTGAGAATATTTGTTAAAACCAAATACACCTAATAATTCTTGCATTGCATATTCAGGCAACATATCAGGGTCTATTTCTCTGCCTTTAATAAAATCTTTAATTGTTCTTGTTCCTAAATTATATGAACCATAAAGAGCAATTAATGTTGCTAAATTTTTTGTACCTTTTAATACATTTCCTTTTGCAATTTCATCATATGCTTCTTGTCTAACTAAATCGTATTGTTTAAGAGTAAAAGATTTTAACATATACAATAATCTTAAATCAGGATTATTTGCATAGGCTTTTGGCATCTGTGCCATAGTTATAGGTTGAGTTCTAGATAATTCGTTAAATGTATGAAATTTAGTATCAGGAGTAAATTTATCAAGTTTAAAATCTTCAATCATATCATCTATTATTGTTGTACCTGGTTTTTTGCCAGGTAAAGATGCGTATAATTTTTCATATTGTTTTCTAAATGCAGCTTCGCCTTCTGGGGTTTTAACTTGTTTAGCAGCTTTTAAAAATGCAGCATTTATATGGACTTCTTTTCCTAATCTATCTGCCCTTCTAAAAAGACTTATATCAAGAACACGATTTAATAACTTTGTAGTTTTTTTAACATTACCTTCTGCTAACTCTTGAGCAATATTATCAATGCCTATTTCTTCCATTGTTAATTGTTTTTTTCCTATAAAAGGAGTTTTTTCAGGTATTAAATGTCTAACAACTGAAATCATAGTATTTTTAAATCCTTGTAAATAGTTAACCATAGCTAAATCTGCTAATTGAGTCATTGCTGAAATTGGATTACCTATAGTACCCATATAACCTATATCTCTAATTGAACCTAAACCTTTGCTAGTAGGTTTTTCAGCATTTACCATTAAAGTTTGAATAATATCTACAACTTCATCTTCATCAAATGCACTTAATCTTCCTGCAATTCTTTCTTCTTGAATAACTTTTCCTATTGAATCATTTATGTTAAAAATACCATTTTCATTTTTTACAGCATTTCTTCCAAAGAATTTATATTTTCCTATTTTATTAACAGCATTTCTAATATATAAATTTAAACTATCAGCAGGATCTTCGTAATGTCTTTGCATAAAATCATCTGTTAATTTGTCTATTTTTCTTTCTTTAGCAAACCTAGGAACAGAGCCTTTTGCCATACCATATCCTCTTAAAAATTGATTAGTAATATATGATCTTTCATCAAGAGATAAATCTTTTGCAGAATTTAAACCAATTTTTTTAGCATATTGATTTTCCATTTTTTGTAATCTTGATACTTCTTTAACACCTAGTTCATCTCTAAGTTTTTTTATATCCTTAACTGTTCTTGGAAAATAATCATCTAGTTTTTGAAAAAAAATTCCTGCACTTTGTGAGTCATTGTAAATATCATCTAATACATTTTTTACAACATTAAAATTTGCTTTCATTGACTCAGGCATAAGTTTTTCTGCTTTAGAAAAGTTAGCATTAGATAAATGTCTTGCAATAGCTAATTGCACATTTGGTTCAATATTTAATGATCTTAAATCATCAATAAATGGTTTAACTTTTTTTAATGTTTCAACAGTAGTAGTCATAACATCAAAATAATGTTTTTCTATTTTACCATAAAGTGCTTCATCTGCTTTTTTTAACTGTGTTCCCATAATATGAAACACATTATTTAAAGAACTAGATTTTAACCTTCCTGGAACTGGGTCATTTACTATTTGATTTTCAATAATTTTATTTGCATCAGTTTTTGATTTTGGAAATTTTAAAGTTCTGCCAGTTAATGATATATAATTACTAATTTGTGCTTGATTAAATCCATGTTCTGATTCTAATCTATCTATTATTTCAGAAGGATAATAACCCTCTGCTGTATCTTCTGATATTTTTTTTTCTACATCATCTATTGTATTATTTGCGTTTTTAAATATTTTTTTATCTTTAGCTTTAGTTATTAAAGAACCAACTCCTTTTGCAACACCATATCCAATACCACCACCAGTACCACCAAATGCTCCATACATAAATGCTTTTTCTACATCAACATCACCTGTGGTTGCTAAATCTTCTAAAACACTATAAGTGCTGCCAAGCCCAGCAGATTTTAACATTACACTTCCAAGACCACCACCTATAGGTATTGCTGTAGAAGGATCAGCAATAACCCCTACTACTGAGCCTATTGCACCTGCTGTGCTATTAGGATCAACTTCAAAAAAATGACCATAATCTGTTAAAAGTTGTCTTTCTCTAAATCTTTCTATCATTTCTCTGCGTTCATCTGTATTAGCTTCCATAAACCCTTTTCCATAAAATTTTTCAGGGCCATAAAATTCAAATCCATCTTTCAAACCAAAATCAATACCAAATCTTAAAGGAATTTGAGCTTCTAAAATATCAGCAGCAGCTTGAACTCCACCTATTGCTTTATCATATTTATATACAAATTGTTCAAAAGCATCATCTTTATAACTTCTTACTAACTCATTATTAACAATTCTATCGCCTACTTGAGCTTCTCCTTCTTGTAAGTTTTTATTTTCATCTATATCTTGTTGGGTTATTTTATAACCTTTGTTAATAGCATCATCAGAAGAAGAAAATACTCTGTTTAATTCATTATTAATAATTTCATCGCCAGGCATAGCCCTAGCTTGTCTTAAATTTTCATTTTCTTGTATATCTTGTAATGTTATAGTGTATTTTTCCATAATTATTTAATTATTATTCCAGGAATTTTTGGTTTCGATGCATCAGAAGAATTAACATTAGAATTACTATTATCACTATTGTTAGGAATATTTTTAATTCCACCTGTTGTTTTTAAATTAAGCATACCTTCTGCTGATTTCATAATGGCATTTTCAATCGAACCACCATTTTCACTTTGATAACTTATTGCATTACCAGCAAGTGCTTGAATTGTAGGTGATTTCATTCTAAAAATTCCATCATCAGTTAAAAGTTCAACTGTTTTTCTAAATATTTCATTATTATCAAACAAATTACTTGCTACATTTTTAAATACAAAAAGTTTTGGAGTAGTAATTGATACTTGAGGTCGCATACCTTTTGCTCTTGCTGCTGCTTCTGCTGCTTGAGCTGCTGCTAATGTTTTAGCTGGTTGTCCTGCTGCTTCTAAGGCTCTACTTGCTTGTGATGCAAAGTTTTCATTTGGTTGTTTAGGTTTTAATAATTCTAAACTACCTCTAAGTATAGCTGCATCAATCATTTGTTTGTTAGTAGGTGCAACACTCATTTGTTGTGGCATAACAACATTGCCTAACAATGTTTCTAAGACTGTTAATTTTTCTTCATCATTTAAAATGCCATTACTCATTATAAAAGTCCTCCATAATACTGTTGTAAATTTACTTGTGGTAACTGAATACCTCTTACTGCTTGTTGCATAGGCATAACTTGCATAGGTGGTTGTTCAGGTTGACTTAATAAGCCTTGCATTAATGTTTGTAACATCATAGGGTTCATGCCTGTTGTTGTTGGTGTTGTAGGTGCTGTCATGGCTCTTAACCTTTCACGACCTGCTTCCATAGGATCAAACATACTTCCTAATGCTTTTCTTTTTTGATCCATAGAAAGATTGTCAAAATTAACACCCATATCCATGCCTAAACCTAACATATTCATTATATTGCTCATCATGAGAATAACCCTCCTAGTAATGCACCACCTAATACATAGGGGTTCATTGCTGCTAAACCAACAGCACCTTTTGCTGCTGTAAATGGAACTAAACTACCTAATCCTGCACCACCTAGTGCACCTGCTACTACACCTGGCCCTGATGTCCCTGGCCCTGTAGTTGTTTGTGTGCCTGGTAATATAGTACCTGCTGCAATATTAGCATATTGACTTAATGCTCTACCTGGAGCTTCTTGTTCAAATGCAAATCTTCGCATAGCTTCATCAATAGGTTGCTGTGATCTTGCTGTTTGAGCTGCTGCAATATTAGCTAAACTAGCTGATGGTTGCATTAAAGTAGACATAGCCTGTGGTGCAAATGCTAACCCTCTGGCTTGTGCAGATAAAGTATCTCCATATACATCACCATATAACTTAGATGCAACATCTGATTGTTTAGTTAATAAATCTTTTAATACTTCAGATTCTAGTATACCTTGTCGAGTTCCACCGAGCTGTCCTGCTCCTGTAGCATCTCTACGAGCTTGTTGAAGTAATCTTGAAGCACTTTCTTCCATTGGTCTTAAACCTGCTCTTAAAGATTCTTGTAATAGAGGATCAGAGAATCTTTGTGCTGGGCTCATTAGTTGTTCTTGTATAGAAGGAACTATAGAACCAGCTATAGTGCTTTGTGGCCCTAAAGCTGCTTGTTCTGCAAGTTGTTCTGCTTGAAAAGTTAAATCACTAGGAGTAGCATAAGTTTGTCCTGGGAAAAACTGTTGTGTTGGTAGTCCTTGTGCTTTTGCATATAAATCTAATAGATAGGGTTGTTGCCCTGCCCATGGATCTGCTTTTTGTGTTGTAGTGTTGCTTCCACTTCCTTTACTCATAATGTACCTCTAATGTATTGTTGTGAGTTCTTTAACGAGAACTGTGTATGCGTTTTCATACCCAAATTTCTCTAGTTTCTTTATAAATCCTTTGCGACAAATTGTTTCCATTGCTACGCAATTATTTTCTAATGCCCATTGTTCTAGGGTATCTAGTAGTTTTTCTACCCATAAATCTAGGTCTTGTCCACCTAGAGTAACTATTCTGCAAGTAGTCTTTCTAGGGTATTCTATAATCTCTGTAGTAAGCACTGATATAATTTCTCTATCATCATCAAACACTAACCACAGTTGCATACGAGCTTCTGATAATCTTTTGTAAATATCCATAACAGACATTTCATCTCTACTTTTACCATTGCCCATTTCTATATAAGGTTCGCAATCTTCCCAAACCTCATTAATTCTATCCGATGGTATTCCTGATATATATAAACTCACCCTAGTTTCACCCAGCTTCCTGCTGCATTTCTAAAGTAAACTCCTTCTGCACTTCCTGGATTAAAATTAGAACCATCTGCATATACTATATCTCCTTGCTTTATTCTGCTTGGAGCTACATTTTTAACCTCTATAAATGTGGTAGGGTTTTCTTCTAATGCTGCTTGTATTTTTTGAAATTCTTGTAATAAATATTGTGGTAAATCTTCAGGATTATCAGGCACTGGATTAGGTGTATATTTAGGTGCTTGTGACATTTATCGTTCTCCTATTACCTCATATTCTATATCATATCCATTTAATTCAAAAGTTGTAGCTGTTGTGTTTTGAAACTTAATAGCTATATATTTACCTGTGGCTCTAGCATCTACTTTATTTTGTGTATCAGGGTCTATAGTTTGTTGTGTCTTGTAAGTATATGTGCCATCAGGGGTCATAGAACTTCCTACAAATATTTCAGCAGACCCTGTGCTAGAAAACCTTGGGGTAATCTTTCTTACTTGTTTTACAGTATTAGTATTGCCATCAAGAGTTAATCCTTTTCTTTCCAAGATCATCGTAAAATTATCTCCTGCAAAGTCAAATCCATTATCTCCTCTATAGAGTTTAGTATCTCCTGTGCTAGACATTAATATGCTAGTTTCTGTAGGATTATAGTTTCTTTGACCCCAGTTCTCAGTAGTGCTATAAGCTACCCAACTTTGCGATTGTCCTGACCATACAACTGCTGATGAACCAGGATTTACTATACCTGTTGCTATATGTAAAATATCAGGTAAATCTCTAAAACTAAATGAATTAGTTTTATGATTCCATATTAATGCTTTATTGCAATAAGTTGAGCCTACTGTTGGGTAAGATACCCATATTTCATTCTTTTGTTTGTTATGTGTTACAAATATGTTTGCATAATTAGTACTATCTATTTCTTCAAATAATGTTCTTTTAATAACATTAGAAGCTACTGATTCTTTAGATACTCCGTTGTGGACTATTAAATCGCCATTAGTTACCACAAAATGTCTACCATTAAATTCTGCTACACAGTTTCTTGATAAAACACCTGAGTCATCAAATAGTTTCTTAATATCGAATACTAGATTACCACCTGTAAAAGTCATAATATATGTGGTGTTTTCTTTATATATTATAAAAGATTGTTTAAGTGGAAATCCATCTACAATAAATTCACCTGCATCGCCTACTGTTGCTGAACCTGCATCGTTTGTACTAGCTGCTGTCCAAGAACTAGGTAGTGTAAGGTTTTCTGCTGCATCTCCCCATCTAACTTTGTTAGGTAAATTAACAGAAGATTCAGTCATGTTTAAAGCTATTAAATAATTACCAAAAGGTCTTATTACTTTACAAGTTGTGCTTGCTGGCCAATTAGTTAAATCTGTAAATGCACTAGCACCTGTAGTAGCTAAACATTGTGGATCATCTACTCCATTGTTTAAAATAGCTAATCCGTTAAATATCCCACCTGTCCAATTACCTGAAGAGGTTAAGTTGGTAGAATAATCTCCACCTGATGCTCTTGTAAAATCTTCATGGCTAGAACCATTGTATCTGTATATTTTAGCTGAACCAGCATAAAACCAATAACTGTTAGCACCTGTAGTCCAGTTTAAAGCAAAATAAGGAGCTACTGTCGGTGTTCCAAAGACTTGATCTTGTCCTAATACTTTTTTAGCTGCATTATCTTCAAATCTTGCATTTTGTGTATGTGAAAAAAACTCATTAGGCAATACTGTGTTATTCGTATCTTTAATCATTCCTTTCGGATTTAATATTTGAAGGGTTGCCATTACGCAGTTCTTCTCCACATATATGCAACGATGTATGGTTGCAAGTTATTGTGTGCACCACCACCACCTGTAGCACCTGTTGTCATTGTTCTGCTTGGGTTAGTGTTATCACCTGCTGCTGGTAAATCTTGGTTTTCATCTTCACCATTTCCCATAAGGGTTGCTGTGTGAGTATGCGATGGTAATTCAGAAGTAGATAATGTATGCGTTTTAGCACCACCAGTTTCTTGTGCTGTATCAAAATCACTGTCTGATGCATTTAAACCTACTATAACTCTACCTGCACCAAATGCTGCCCAAGTTCCAAAACCTAATAAAGTTGCAGGATTAGTTGATGAAGCTGCATTAATATAAATAGAACCTACAGGATATACAGCTTGTAAAGTTGCTGCTGTGTTAGAGCCTATAGTTATAGTTCCTGTGCAAGTTAAATTTCTTACACCTGTAATATCTATATTAGCATCTGCAGTTACTGCTTTTGATGCTTGTGCTGTACCCAATGTTGTAACATCTACATAGTTTAATTCTGTTGTATTAGCTGTAACACCATCTAATAAATTTAATTCTGTGTGCGTAGAAGAAACTGCTCCACTAACACTAGGAAAGGTTGCTTTTACTGTTGATTTTATCAATCTTATATGGTCATCACCTTCATTAACTGGATCACCAGCTACTGGGTTTGAGCTATTTAAGTCCGATATATATGTTCCTGTTTCTAATCCCATTTAATTTTCTCCTAACTCTTAGGGTTATTATCTTTAACTGATTTAATATGCGTATACCATGAGCCTGTTTTAGCACTATCTCCTAGTTTTCCAGCATCTATATCTTTAAATAACATATCTAGCTGATTTACTATTGAGTCATAAAAATTACTTCCAGTATCGCCTGTCCTTCCTAAAATATAAGCATTATCTATATACCATTGTTTAGTTGCTTGTATATCAGATAAAGTTTTAGCATCTTCTTCT
>VTLG01013468.1_pt1 | contig 15109 bp, 18 predicted proteins | sample 4694571 | NCBI WGS metagenome assembly VTLG01 (sample SAMN12604809, study PRJNA352737) | marine metagenome | biome: ENVO:00000447; feature: ENVO:00000209|ENVO:00000569|ENVO:01000036; material: ENVO:00002151; isolation source: viral sequences binned using virsorter ...
CAGTTAAAGATTCTGTTGCTATGTTTGAAGGAGTACAGGTAATGGAATACGAAGCATTGAAACTTATGCAGAAGGATAAAAAATAATGGCAGATAGAACTACTAATTTAGAGGTTGTTTTTAATACCAAAGGTTTAGATAAACTGCGTGGACTTAGCAGTGAGTTGTCAAGAATGAGTAAAGGTGCAAAAGGTGCAGGGTTGAGTGTGAAAGGATTAATAACTGAAATGAGACAAAAAGAAAGAACAGAAGTAAAAAGCATAAATAATACAAGAGCTTTGTCTAATGGTTATAGAGAATTAGCTAGACAAGTAGATGTTAGTAGTCGTGAATTTAGAGAAGCAACAAGAGAGGCGAATAGATTGGATAGGTCTTTAAGAAAAATGCAAAAAACTGCTAGTAGAGGAATGGGTGGCAGGTTACGAGGTGCTGCAAAAACTGCTGGTGCTATAGGTGCTGCTGGAATTTTTGGGGGAGCAGAAGGTTTTGCAGGTGCTGCTGTTGGAGGCATATTTGGAGGTGTACAAGGTGCTGTTGTTGGTGGTACAGCAGGTGCAACTCTCGGTGGTGCTAGACAAGCACTAGGTGAGATAGGTGCATATAATGCACAATTAAGACAGCAACAATTTGCTTTAAAATTAGTCATAAAAGATACTGAAAAATATGAGGCTGCACAAAAGTTTTTAGCAGAAACAAGTGAGTCTTTAGCAATACCACAAGATGTAATTGTTAGACAATTTACTGCACTAACAGCATCTGTAACTGGTGCTGGCAAATCAGTTGAAGATGCACAAGAAGTATTCTTATCTATAGCTTCTGGTATTAGAGGTACTGGTGGATCACTAGAAGATATGCGATCAGCGATGGTAGCAACTTCTCAAGTGTTTTCAAAAGGTAAGGTATCGGCAGAAGAACTCAGACAACAGTTAGGAGAGCGTTTGCCTGGAGCTTTTACATTATTTGCTGCATCTATGAATATGACACCTCAGATGTTAGATAAAGCATTAGAGCAAGGAAAAGTTACTCTTGATGATTTTATGGGTTTTGCAAAACATTTATTTGCAAACTACGGAGAAAACGCAAAAATATTAGCAGATTCACCAGCAGCAGCAGGTGATAGATTAAATACTGAATTTAGTAATTTAAAACAAAATTTTGGTGGATTGTTTGCAAATATTGGTGCAAATATACAAAATTTTACTACTAGATTTTTAAAATCACTTAATGATAATCAAGATAACGTTAAAAAATTTATAAAGAATGTTGTTAATTTTTTAGCTGGCGGTTTTAATGTTGTAAAAAAAGTTGTTGTAGATGCATTTAACATTGTTAGTAAATTGGTAATTGGTATTGCAAAAGGTATTGCAAAAGCATTTGAGTTTGTAACAGGTTTTATAAATGGTTCTATTGATGCAATAAATAAGAGTGTAAATAAAATAAAAGATATTCCATTAGTAGGAAATTTATTTAAAGATTTTAAAGAAATTGAAAATATAACAGCTGGTGATGCTTTAAAAGGTGCAACAGGATTTCTTTTACCAATAACTCAATTAGAAGGCGTTAAAAATTATGGTAAAGAATTAAAAGAAATTTTTGAACAATCTGAAAAATACACAGTTGAAGATTTATTTTTACCACCACAAGAATATACAGACTTATTAAATTCAAGTATTGAAGCTACATCAAATCTATCAGATGCGACTACAGATTTAAAAGAAAAATCAAGTCAAACATTTACGAATATGAAAGAGGGTATGCAAGGATATGTAAATAGCATTAAAGATGTTAATAAACAAATACAAGATACTTTTACTAATGCATTTAAAAATATGGAAGATGCATTAGTTGATTTTGTTATGACAGGTAAATTAAATTTTAGTGATTTTGCAAGATCACTTATAGCAGATCTTACAAGAATATATGTGAGACAAAAAATTATGATGCCTTTGATGAAAGGCATAAGTGGTGCGTTTAATTTAGGTTTAACATTTGCAAAAGGTGGTGTTTTTAATAATGGATTAGTTAAAGAGTATGCAAAAGGAGGCATAGTTAATAAGCCAACATTATTTGCTTATGGAGCAGGTGGTAGTGGTAATTTTGGACTTATGGGTGAAGCAGGCGCAGAAGCAATACTACCATTAAAACGTAGTCGTTCTGGCAACTTAGGAGTTGAGTCATCTGGTGGGGGTGGAACTGTGAACAATGTAACTGTTAATGTAGATGCAAGCGGTGTGTCTGGTGGCGGTGGGGGTGATGTTGGACAACTAGGAGAAATGATTGCTGGTGTTGTTCAACAAAAAATAATCGAAGAACAAAGGGCTGGAGGTTTATTAAATAGATAATGGCTACTTTCCCATCAATAACTCCTAGTTTTGGGTTTAGAAAACAAAGCACACCTAAATTTAGAAGTGTAAGTCTAGGTGATGGTTATGAATTTAGAGCTTTATATGGCCTTCCTTTATCTCAAGATCCTAAAGTTTACGATCTCAAGTTTGAAAATATTACTGAAGAAGAATCTGATGTAATAGAAGGTTTTTTAAGAAGTAGAGTTGCGGATCAAGCAAGTTTTACTTTTACTCCACCAGGAGAGGGCTTTACAAAAACAGGTACATATTCACAAGTTAGTAGTACAACTGTGACAATTACGATTACACAGCATGGGGTTGCTATTGGTGATGTTTTAACAATCGACTATACAACTGGTTCTGCAACAGATGGTGATTTTGTTGTTGCCTCTGTGACAAGTGATGATGCTTTTACAGTTACAGCTGCATCCTCTGGTTCTAATAGTGGCAATGTATCAATAACATTTTCTGGTGCTGGAAAATATGTTTGTGAATCTTGGACAAAAAATGTTAAATATGCTAATAGAGCAACTATTAATTGTACTTTTAGGGAGGTTTTTGAACCATAAATGTCAACGCCAACATCAGAACTACAAGAATTGACCAATAAATCTATTATTGAGTTGTTTTCTGTTGAGTTGAAAGCTGATATTCATTACACAAAGGTTGCAAAAACCGATATAGCATATTCGCAGTCAGGCACTACAATTACAATCACATTAAATTCTCATGGTTTTTCTGTTGGTTTAATTTTAAGCCTTAATTTTACTACTGGAAATGGAATTGATGGGATTTATACCATTCAGAGTGTTACTACAAATACTTTTACTGTTACGGCTACAACTTCACAATCAACAAGCGGAAATGTATCTTTTAATGTAAATTCAACATTAACAGACCCTACTGTTTATTTATTTCATAGTGGAAATAATATGAAAGATAGTCTTGATATTGTTTGGCAATCAAACACTTATGAACGTATGCCTTGTACAGCAGAGGGTTTTAAATATTCTGGCAAAGGATCACTGCCAAGACCTACATTAAGCTTTGCAAATGTATTAGGTACTGTGACCGCAATTTTACAGATTGCAAACCAAACGACACCTTTTATTGATCTACAAGGTGCAAAAGTAACACGCAGACGTACATTAAGCAGATTTCTTGATGTTGTAAACTTTCCCTCTAATGTAAATCCTTATGGCACACCTGATCCAGCTGCAGAACTTCCTAGAGAGGTTTATTTTATTGATAGGAAAGCGACAGAAAATAGAAATCTTGTTCAGTTTGAAATGGTTACAAGTTTTGATTTGCAAGGTGTGGGCGCACCAAAAAAATTAGTTACAAGGGATGACTTTGCAGGCGTTGGAACTTTTGTTAATTTTTAATTATGAACTGGAAAGAATCTTTTAAACAATATGCAAAAGAACAAGCACCCAATGAAGCTTGTGGTTTGCTTGCTGTTATAAAAGGAAAAGAAACTTTTTGGCCTTGTAAAAATTTAGCTGAAGGAAAATTTGAGTTTTTTATGCTAGATCCTGATGATTGGGCAGAGTGTGAAGATAATGGAGAAGTTATTGGTGTAATTCATAGTCATCCTGTAGGTTCAGCAACACCTTCAGACACGGACAAAGCTGCTTGTGAACATTTAGGTTTCCCATATCATATTTACAGTATTTCTTTAGATCATTGGGAAATGATAGAACCATCAGACTGGAAAGCACCATCACTTATTGGTCGTAGATTTATTTGGGGTAAATACGATTGCTGGTCTATTGTGACGGATTGGTTAAAAGAAAATAAGAATATTGATATACCTTATTGGATAAGACCAAAATCAATGAAAAAGTTTGAAGAAAACCCAGAGTTCGAATATGCTTTACCTAAATTAAAATTTGAAAAACAAGAAAAAATAGATAATTTAAAAATTGGTGATGTTTTATTGTTTTCTGGTTCAAAAAATAAGCTTAATCATGTTGCTGTCTATATTGGTGATAGTATGATATTAAATCATAATTTTAGGGCTTTGAGTTGCAGAGAACCTTTACATTTTGAACATCAACAGACATTAAGACAGGTTTATAGATATGCAGGTTAGAACAATAAAAGTTTATGGCAAACTTAGAAAATTTTTAGGAAAGTCAACTTTTAAAGCTGCTGTAAATTCACCACAACAAGCCTATAATTTTTTAAAAGCTAATTTTGCAAATGTTGAAAAACATATGAATGACCAAATTTATAAAATAAAAATGGGCGATAGGGTTGTACAACAAGAATTTCTAAATATGAAAGGTACAGGTGATATTCACATAATACCTGTAGCTTGTGGGGCTAAAAAGGTAGTTAAATGGGCAGTAAATAAAGTTAAAAATGTAGTAAATGATGCAATAAATTTTGTAGCTGATAATGCTTTATCATTAGGTTTAGCTTTTGCTACAGGTGGTTGGAGTTATGTTGCTCAGGCTGCCGCACTTAGTCTTGCATCTGATCTTTTAGCACCACAACAACCAAGTATTAGTGCATCTTCAGTAGGTGATTTAGACCCTTCTATAAGAGGTTCATATAGTTTTAGCGGCGTACAAAACGTTGCGAATAGTGGTGTTCCGATTCCTATAATGTATGGACTTGTTTATTCTGGATCAATTATAGTAAGCGCAGGCACTGACACTGCCCAAATTGTTAAAAAAATAAGCTGATGCCAAAATTAGTTGACGATCAATTATTTGGAGATGTCGGTAAGGTCGAAGATCCAGATATAATAGAAGGTGCTTTAAGAAGCAAACAATTTGCAACTGTAGTTGATTTATTAGGTTACGGAGAGATAGAAGGAATATTAGATGGCGGTGGAACTAATGGATTTCATAAAAATGTATTTCTAGAAGGTACACCCGTAAAGAATGCTCAGGGTGAGGATAATTTTAGTGATGTAGAGATTTTTGAGCGCAAGGGTGCAACTGGTGAACCACAACAGACGTTTGTAAATGATATAGAAACAACAACTATTGTTGGAGTTGAAGTTTTAAAAGACACGCCAATTTCAAGAACAATCACAAATACTCTTGTAAACAAAATCAGAGTAACACTACAAATTCCACTACTGCAAAAAGTCAAAAGTGGTGATGTTGTTGGAACAATGATAGATATGTCTATAAAAATTACAGAAAACGATGGAACAGTTACAACCCCAGTTGATAGTGACCAAATACGAGGTAGAGTTTTTAGTCCTTTTGCAAAAGATTATGAAATAGTTTTTGAAAAAACTATGAGTTTTCCAATTACTATTACTGTAATTAGAAACAGTAAAGAAAAAAAACAGTTTTCAAGAAGGGCAAACTGGCTATCTTTTACAGAAATAATTACAGATTCAAACTTTCCTGATGGTTTTGCTTATGCTGCCGTGCGATTTAATGCACAAGAATTTCGTAGCTATCCCAAACGGATGTTCCGCGTCAAGGGTACTAAGATCAAAGTACCGCATGGAACAACTATTGATAGTGATAATGGAAGAGTTATATATCCAGATGGCTATACATTCAATGGAACATTTAAAACAAACAAAGAGTGGTGTTCAGATCCAGCTTGGGTTTTATATGATTTGTTGACAACAGACAAAGGCTTTGGTGGGTCAGATGGCATTATTGATGAGGACACTTTAGATGTATTCAGTTTCTATTCAGCGAGTGCATACAATAGCGAACTAATAACAGATCCTATAACAGAAACAACAGAGCCAAGATTTAGCTGTAATATAGTAATACAAAGAAAACAAGATGCTTTCACTATAATTAATGATTTATGCTCCGTTATGAGAGCAGTGCCATTCTATAGCAATGGTTCACTTACAATTTCACAAGACAGGCCAACCAATACTGCAACAAATACATCTGACCCACAATATATTTTTACAAACGCAAATGTTACTGAGGATGGTTTTAATTACAGTGGTGTAGGTTCTAAAGGCAGATATACTGAAGTTGAAGTTTCTTACTTTGATAATGACACGCAGAATATAAATTTTGAGTATGTAAGTGCTGATGAAATTACAGCTTTATCAGGTTATACAACTAAATTTGGAAAAATTAGAAAAACACTTAAATCTTTTGCTTGTACTTCGAGAGGTCAAGCAAATCGTCTTGCTAGGTGGTTTTTATATACAAACTTAAGAGAAAATGAATTAGTTTCTTTTACAACAACTCTTGAAGCTGGTGTAATTGTAAGACCCTCTACAATAATTGGTATTGCTGATTCTGTTAAGGCTGGTGTTAGAAGAGGTGGGCGCATTAAATCTGTTACCAACACAACTACTATTGTTGTTGATGATGCAAATAATACTGATTTAACAACAGCCAATTCAGCAACTTTATCTGTTATTATGCCTGACGGCTCAACAGAAAGCCGTAGTATTAGTTCAATATCTGGCACAACAATTACTGTTTCTTCTGCATTTTCTACAAGTCCAAATGTAAACTCAATTTATGCGATAGAAAATTCAACTGTTGAATTTCAAACATACAGGGTTTTAGGAATAGAAGAAAAAAATACTTTGGAATATAATATTTCAGCAATAATCCATGATACAAACAAATATGCACAAGTTGAAGATACAAATGTAGCAGCAAATCCTAGAAATATAACAACTTTAATAGATGAAAAACCAGCACCGAGTAATTTAGCTGTTACAGAAAGCATTGTTGTTCTAAATAATCGTGCAGTTTCTAAATTATTTGTTACATGGCAACCAGTACAAGGTGTGAAAGAATATATTTTGGAATCACAATTCGATCAAGATAATCCAGAAAGGTTTAGGGTTGCAAGACCAAGTTTTGAAGTATTTGAATCAAGACTTGGCAGTTATGAGTTTGCTGTAAAATCAGTCAATGCTTTAGGCAAAATAAGTAAAGATGCTACAGAAATATCTTTTACCGCCGTAGGAAAAACGGCTGTTCCAGTTGATCCGTCAGGTTTAACTGTTGAGCCTGTATCAGATCAATTTGTAAGGTTACGTTTTAATCCAGCAACAGATGTAGATGTAATTCATGGCGGTACTTTTGAAATTAGACATTCAACTGATGCAAGTGCTAATGCAAATTTTATAAATGCTCTAGAACTTGAAAAAGTTGCTGGTAATGTTACAGAGGCACTTGTTCCAGCTTTAACAGGCACTTATTTTATTAAAGCAGTAGATGATGGTGGTAGAAGGTCAGCAAATGCAGCGAAAATAGTAATTACAAAACCTGATCCACAACCAAATCAAATAATTGTTACACAAAGAGAAGACCAAACCTCACCAGTATTTAATGGCACAAGAGTTAGGACTGTATTTAGTGATGTATTTAATGGATTGGTTTTAGATGGAACACAATTTTTTGATAATGTTACAAGTGTAGATGCTCTTGCAACTTTTGATTTTTTAGGTTCTGGTATTGCTTCCCAAGGTTTTTATACTTTTGCTGATGATCTTGACTTAGAAGCAGCTTTTGACTTGTCTATTGAACGTCATTTTAAAACGGCAGCTATCGTTGTTTCTGATTTATGGGATTCAAGAGTACAGCTAGTAGACAGCATGCCAGACTGGGATGGAACTTTAGCTGAAGATGTTGGTGCAAAATTACAAGTTGCTACTTGTCAGGGTGTTAATAACGCATCTTTAGCTTCAACATATTCACAAACTCAAGATCTCATAACAATAACAAGATCTTCTCATGGATATGCAGTAAATGATCATGCACTTGTTGATTTTACAAGTGGAACTGCATCAGACGGATTTTTAAAAGTTACCTCTATAACCAATGCAAATGTTTTTGTTGTTGAAGCAAAAAGACAACTTGCTGAATATGAAATTGTAAATGAAGATACTGGTGAGATAAGAATTTTCAGCACTGGCGATCATTTTGGTCTTGTTGCAAGCGACACTGTAAAACTTGTATTTTTATCTGGTGATGCAACAAGTGGGGATTTTGTTGTAGGTGCAGTTCAATCTGCTGGTGTCATATCTATAACAACATCTGATAATGACGAAGCTACTTCTGGTAGCGTTGAACTTATCAAAATTAAAGATAGTTCTGGAAATAATGTCACTACAAGCGGTAATTGTAATATATCAAGCGCATTTAGTCCTTTTAATGAATTTGCAAATGGGGAGTACAGAGCTAGAGGTTTTAGATTTAGGGCAGAGTTGTTTTCAAATGACCCTGATGAAAATATAGAAATTGATGAATTAGGCTACACAGCATCAATGAAACGTAGAACAGAAACTGTTAATAATGCTATTGCAAGTGCTTGTGCTACAAATAGTGCAGCAAAAACAGTCACTTTTGGAAATGCTTTCTACACAGGCACTACAGCTATAAATTCATCAACAACAGCATTTTTACCAACTATAGGAATTACTTTAGAAGGTGCTGTTTCTGGTGATTATTTTAAAATTACCTCTGTAACAGGAAGTCAATTTGTTATAGAAACAAGAGATTCAAGCAATAATTTTAAAGATTTAAGTTTTAAGTATACAGCAATTGGTTTTGGTAAAGGCTCTTAGTGTAATTGTTTTAGAAATTAATGTATCCTATAATTAAGTAAATACTGATGGGCAAATGAGTCAAAATGATTTTGTAATAGATAATGGAACAGGTCTTGCTGTCCGTCAAGATATTGAATCTGCCTTCCAAGCACTAGCAAGTAATAACTCTGGTTCTTCTACTCCTTCTACAACCTATGCCTATCAATTTTGGGCAGATACTTCTGCTGGCACGCTAAAAATAAGAAACTCAGCAAACAACGCATGGATAGAACTTTTACAACTTGACGGCACTTTAACTCTTGAAGACGGGTCTGCTTCAGCACCAGCACTAGGATTTCGAGACGATTTGGATACAGGTATATTTTCTAGTGGTGCGAATATATTTAATATTGCAACAAGTGGAACGGAAAGGTTTAGAGTCGATAGTTCGGGGCAAGTAGGAATTAATGATACTTCACCTGATGCTGAACTAGCTGTTGCTGCTGTTTCTGGTAATGCACCCCATATTGATATAGGTCAAGCTGGTGGTGCTAGATTTAAGTTAGGTTATGAAGGTAATAACTGCTTTTTGGGTGGTAGCTCTAGTACCGCAATGTTTATATTTAAAAATAGTGTAACATCATCTGGTCATCCACAAGCAAGTGGAACGGAGAGAATGAGACTGGATGGTTCGGGTAGGTTTTTTGTTGGAACAACAACCACTTCATTAGGAAGTAGTGCAGTATTTGGAGAAATATGTTTAAGAGGTGGTACTGAAGGTGCTGGGATACATATGGCTGATAATGATGCGAATGTTCATGCTGGATTTTTTACCTCTGATAATTCAAACTTTTTTGTTATTAGAACAATAACGAATCATCCAATGACGTTCAGAACTAATAATACAGAACGTTTTCGTATAGATACCTCTGGAAACCTTAATTTTTCTATGGAAGCTTCTAGTAGCTATCCAACACAACAAATAAAATGGTCAAACGATAGCACTACAACGAATGGTTTTTATATTGCCCAACACTCTGATAGGAATGGCAGAATTTGGCACGAGCAAGGATTAGATTTAGTTTTTGGAACAAATAACACGGAACGTATGCGTATGAATACGTCTGGACAACTTTGTATTGGAACAACTTCGGGTGTAAAATTACTTACAATAGATACTGGAACTGGAAGTGATGGTATACGTTTGAAAAGTGATGAAGTTAACTTAAGTATATTGACTTCAAATACTGGAGACACACTTGGAAGATGCATTGCATTTAATGCAAGTAGGCAAGATAGTGGATCGCTTCCAAATTTAGTCTTAGGTGGTCAAGGTGGATTGACTTTAAATGTTGATGTAAATACTACAAGAATGACAGTTGATTCAAGTGGTAATATTGGTGCGCCAAGTGGAACTAATATATTCAATGCTTCAGATTCTAGATTAAAAACAAACATTGTTGACTTAGATAAAGGATTAGCAGAAATAAATAAATTAAGACCTGTTTCTTTTAATTGGATAGATGGTTTTTGTGATGTAGAAAAGGATAAATTATATGGTTTTATAGCACAAGAAGTACAAACTTTAGATAGTAATTTAATACAAGATTTTTCTTCTGAAGTTACTTTGAATCCTGATACAGAAAATGAAACAAAAATTTCAGACGTATTAAGAGTAAATGAAAAATTTATTATTCCAATGCTTGTTAAAGCAGTTCAAGAATTAAGTGCAAAAGTTGCAGCATTAGAAGCAGCCTAGTAATATTGGATTACTTAAATAAATTTCATGGCAACACCACAAGAACTTTACGATGAAACAAAAACTCGTCTTGATCTAAATATTGCAAAATTACAAGTTTTACAAAGAGAAATACAAGAAAAGCAAGCAGAAGCACAAAAACTAACGCAACCAATTCTTGAGGATCAAGGTGCATTGAAACAATTAGAAAAACTAAGTGATGTTGTACAGACTGTAGAATCAAAGTAAAATAAAATAAAAAATTATTATTATGGCTGTAACTTGGAATGTTGTTTCTTTAGATGCGACAAAAACTGTAGGAAGTTTATCTGATGTAGTAACTACTGTTCATTGGACTGCTAGTGATTCTGAGACTGTTGGTAGTGGCGATTCTGCTGTAGTGCATAGTGGATCTTCTTATGGTTCTGTAGGACTTGCTGCTGCTGACTCTGGATCTTTTACTGCCTATAAAGATATAACAAAAGATAATGCTATTGCATGGGCTAAAGCTGCACTAGGATCTGATGAAGTTACAGCTATTGAAACAAGTATTTCTGCACAGATAACAGAATCTAAAACTCCTACTGTGAGTTCTGGTGTACCTTGGTAGTCATATAAGACGTAATTAAATATAAAGGTGCAATAGTAGGCAGAATAATCAACATCGATATAATAAGGGTATGACTTATTGCTCGGAGAATAGCTTCACGAACCATGTTAAATAAAATATCATCTATTTTGTCCATCTTATCATTCTTAATTAGCTTAACAACTATAGGGGCAGGCTATGCAACTTACAAATGGGTTAGCAGCCCTCAGTTTGAGGCAATGATGATGGAGAAGGTTATGAGTAATGTAAATAAAATATTACCAAATCAAATAGATAAGAAATTACCAAAAATAACTGGTTCATCTATGCCGATCATTAAATGATATTTGGGTTTATAAAAAAACTAATAAAGTACTATGTTGATAAAATAGTTCATTGGTTGCGTATGCAAAAATTTAATTTAGAGCTAGATAATGAAATAAAAAAATATCACGAAGAATTAGATAAAAAAATAGAAAAACCTAAGATTATAGAAAAAGGTACTTTTGGAGAAGATGGCTGGTCTATTTCTATAGGAGATGTAGAAGATGGAGATACCTGATATAAGTATTTCTGAGATATACATTCCAGACGTTCCAGAAATATATACTCCTCATTATTTACAGATAGCAAAGCCACCAGATATTAATGTTCCTGGTTGTGCCTATCAGCATCGTGATATAAAAAATACTGGTAATCATAATTTATTACTAGAAGATCCAAATGGTGTATTCACCTTATGTGATTTTTCATTTCCTGGCTTTATTCCTCTTGACTATACACCTGAGAATATGATTATTACAGAAGAACCGCTTATCAATAATGAACCACCGCCTTTCCCAGAAACAGAGCAGCCAAAAATTCCTGACTTACCTGAACCACCCCCACCAGATTTCCCTCCCTGCCCTGGCAAAAATGACCAAAGAGTAGGAGATTTTCGTAACGATAAAAAGCTAGAACGTGTTATTAAACATGAAAGGAGTCAAGATGGTAGTGAGTGTATAACTCTCTATGAAGCAGTTGAGTGGAAAGAACAATACATTCCGTCTGCTCCACAGTTTGTTGGGGTTTTTAGCCTTGCTTTGGTTGGTGCTTCTGCACCATTTGTACTTCAGCTTGTACGGCCAATAGTTAAGCAAGTCGTGACAAAGTTGACCAAGAAGAAAAAAGATGTAGAATAATTATCCGTAGATAAGTTTAATACCCGTGACTTGTCTATTTTAATTTGTGACTATGTGGGATAACTTGATTTGGGGGAATGTTATAAACAATATCTTCACAGGTAACAGCACTAGGAGTATTAGGTTTGAAAGTAACACCTAATTTTGCCTGTTTTGCACACATTTCTAAACGATATAAACTGATCTCCATTTTAGTTTTCTTTATAAGTAGCTTCTGTGCTTCTATATTTACTGCTGTTGCTTCGTGGCAAAGTGCTGGTGATTTACCTAGCGGAATATTAAATTGTGCAGATATTCCAAGATTTAAATTAAAATTTTCTTTTTCAAATCTAGGTGTTTCTTGAACATATTTTATTTCTCCAGTATCCTCGTCATATATGTTTTGTTTAGTCACAGTTTCTCTAGGTAAAGAAAACGAATGTGCATCTGTTATATAAGGTGTGATTGTAAGACTAGGAGAAGCACAGACTATGCCCTGACTCATTCTGTAAGATGGCATAGCTGATGGAGTTATCATTGTTGCATTATTATTTACAACACCTTGAGCATTAGAACTTGGGGAAGCAACTGTTGTATTAGCCAAAACCCTTGCAGGGCAAAGGATTATAGCTATTGTCCAAATGTAGTTGTAACTTCTGAAGTTGTGCTTGTATTTATTTGACGAGTTATGGTTGTGACTGTATCTAGCCCTGGGGTAAGCAGCGTTTCTTGTAGAGAAAAGGCTGCTCCATCGTTTACGATTGACCACTGAGGTATAGCTTCTAAGTTTGGTGAAGTCCAACTAAAGTTTACCCCTCCGACTGTTTGTTCATTTGTAGTCGTAGGAGTAGGGTTGATATATCCAGTTTCAGATTTAATATTATGTCCTGATGCTGAATAGGTGTAGCCTGTTTTGTATTGATGGCTTGTAATCGTTTCATTTATTACAGATTGACTTGTGCTGCTTTGAGTACTAGAACCACTTTTAAATTGTGGTACTACTGGAACAGCAAATGTTCTTATAGGTAATATCAATAAAACTAAGAAGCAAAACTTAGTCAATGGTAATTGTTACTTTTGTTGATCCAATACAGCTAGTACCACTGCCTCCAGCCGTGCAGGTATGAATGCCAGAACTCAATGACGTTAGTGCGAGGCTTCCAGCAGTACCGCCGGATCCAATAGTAGTCTGTCCACCTAATACTGGTAATGCTGCAATACCCGAACTAGGAGTTACAGCAGATGGTGTAGCATCTCCCATAATTACAGATTCTGTTTTGCTAAAAGCCGAACCTGATGTCGTCACCGTAGTGTCAGTTTGTATCATCGCTGGAACGCCATTACTGAGACTGCCAACATTTATGCCACCAATCTTACCTGCTGTTGTTGTATCTCCTACAGTTACAGATGGTGTAATATTGTTTCCGCTTAGTGAATATGTAGTTCCTACCTTATTCGTAACAACATAGGGCATATCCACAGTAATTTGTGCAGATGTCACAAATTCTTGCTTGATGTCACTTAAAACTGGTAACGATGGAACTAATAGTAGTAAGGCAAAAAGTTTTTTCATTTTTTTACTACTCCAACTTTAGAATCTTTATTGTCAACTATCTTAACATTACCATTTACTTTCTTTTTGTCACCATTTTTCTTGATGTTTAGGCCGTATTGGGCTGTCACCGCCGACAATAATCCAGCAGCGAAGGTGGTATCAATTTGACGAGTAGGGTTAGGGTTAAAGTATGACCAAGAAATGACCCCTAAACTCCAAAAAAGTATAATCATCTGAACCACATTGGCAATCAAACCATTACCTTCTTTTTCTTCTTGATCTTCCATATTAAAAAAACTGCCTAAGTGTGAGGAGAAAGCTGATGACCATTGCTTTAGTAGGCAGCTATATGCCAAACTTAGCAAATACTGTTATGTTTGGAAAGTAAGACATATTTAAATTCATGTTGAAACTTCTTAAACCGATACTTCTAAAGTTTTTTTCATCATCAGCAATTAAGCAACTTATAGTAGATCTACTACGTTCTATATGTAAGCAAACATCTAATGAGCTAGATGATCAAGCTGTAGATTTTCTAGAGCATCAATTGTTTCCTGGTAGAAACTTATGAAAGACAAGTTTGTAATTTTTGCAGAAGAGCCTCCTATAGAACTACAACTGTCTACAGAAATGCGTTGTAGGGAAGTAGAAAACAATCCTGACATAGATTATGTAAAAAGGTATTGCGTTAGTCTTTTGCGTAATAATGCAAAAAGAGATGCAATTCTTGCAGCAACTCTACAAGAACTTGCAGAGGCTCATGTAACAATTGCAAAAGCAGAACAAGTACAGATAATACATTGGTGGGTGTTGCGTAGGATGATAAAAAACTTTTTTATATCAATAGCTTTGTTTTTTGTTGTTAGGTTAAACAAAGCACTAACTGCTATAAATAATCGTATAACTAAAAAAATATAATAATTTGTTAAAATATAAGTGCAAAGGTATTGGAGGATGCTATGAAGCAATCCAAAAAAACTCGTTTGCAAGAGCTACGACAAGAAGTTCGTACCTGTTCTGATCCTTATGAACTAACAGCTATTTTAGCCTTAGACAATGAAAGACTAAGGCGTGAATTAGCTAAATTACAAAGTTAGTTAGGATCAAAACGTCTTGTTTTCAGCTTTACCACGGCTTGCTGATGTTTTGTTGTCAGTAATTTATATAAAAATAAACGTAAATCAAAACGGATATTCACTTTTATCTCCATCTACTTGCTTATCTACAGAC
>VTLG01014219.1_pt1 | contig 15108 bp, 13 predicted proteins | sample 4694571 | NCBI WGS metagenome assembly VTLG01 (sample SAMN12604809, study PRJNA352737) | marine metagenome | biome: ENVO:00000447; feature: ENVO:00000209|ENVO:00000569|ENVO:01000036; material: ENVO:00002151; isolation source: viral sequences binned using virsorter ...
AATGCGTCAGTTGCACTTGCTCCATTTTTGTAAGCTAAGTTAGCTCTATATAACAGCTCTTTTTTTAGACCATCATATGCTGCAGTTTTACGCCCTTCATCTATTAAAACAGTACTACTCTTTTGAATAATTGCATCAATAGATTTGTTAAACTTACCTGTTACTTCCTCAACCTTTTCTCCCCACGTAGTTTTACCTATATCATGCCAAATAGGTTCTTTTACATAGTTCCATCTTTTACCTTCACCTGCATTTTCAAGGAAATACTTTCTTGCATTATCATCTAATTTTATTAAATCTTCCTTAGTTAGATGTCCAACATCCCCATGAATCCTTTCTATTTCCTTCATAGAGTCGGGATAATTATATTGAGTAGGATTCCATTCTTGTACGTACCTAAGCTTTTTTATCCAATAATCATCATCTTCATTCTTAAGGATTTGATACTCAGGATTCTCTTTAATTATTGTCCACTTTTCTTGGAGTTCTTCTTTAGTTATTTTATTTTCTAAATATTGATCCTCATAGGACTGTATTTCCTTTTCTAAAGTTCTCTTAGCAACCTTAGTTAGTACATCATGTCTCTCAACCTCAGTCTTTTTAGCTTCAATAAGTAAAGCATCTAAGTCTAAATCACCTGCAAACAGTTTTTCCAATACACCTTTAGTACCAGCCATTTCAAACTCTTGCTCTTTCAATAACTCTACAAGTTCTTCAGTAGAGTCAGCATCTAATAGGCTTGCTATTTGCTTAAGTCCATTAATAATTCTAATCTTATTAGCTTTATGTGGACTAACATTTGCATTAACTAAAGCTTCACTTCCAGGACCATTTGTAATAATATCTCTAATAGTGTCAACTAAAGCATCCTTACTTTCATTAACTAATACTTTTGAACCATCTTCTAATATGACTTCTTTTGTAGCTTCATCATCATAAGCAAAGGCAGCTGTAATTATTTCATCTATACGAGCTGTCTGCTCCTTCTCTCCTTGTTCAGCTTTATTCTTTAGAAACTCTTTATCTAAAAACTTAGCTGTAGTCTCAACTACTTTATTAGTAAGATAACCACGTACAACAGTTTCAGAGGTATTAAAAGCATTACTATCAGCAATGTAGCGATCTTCTACATGGCGTATAATTTCTTCCTTATGGTCTTCATCTAGAACACTATGGTAGTTACCAATTACATATTCAGAGCCATCTTTAGTTGTAAATTTCTCTTTACTACTATGTAATGTATCTACTAAATGAGCTTGATAACCTCTAGCAGCTTCCTGTAACTGACCTCTTACAAAACCCCAACGTATATTAGGGCCAAGTTTTCTAACATTTAAAGCTCTAACTTTATCTTTTAATGATATCCTCTCTTGATTTTGCCTATCAAGAAAAGCAGATGTTGACTCGCCTATCTCTTGAGACATAGAAGCTATCTTCTCTTCTATCTCTTTTAATTGTTCAGCATTTGCTGCGACTGCTGCAATAGCCTCTTCATCACCTGCTAAATATCTTCTATATAATTCAATACCTTCTTCACGTTTGATATCAATATAAGCTTTACCTATAGTACCTGCAACTACGTCTTGTGCAAATTCATTGATGATTTCGCTGTGTTTACTTAGTTGAGCTAGTTGGTATTTATCATTACTAGCTTGGACACCATCTTGTCTATCTAACTCTGCAAGTTTATCCGTAGATACTTGCTTAAATTCTTGTACCTCTTCTTTACGTTTCTTATCCAATGCCTTAGCATAGTCAGCAAGATCACTCGAAAGTTTCTTAGTGCTGTAGCTACGTCTAGAATAGGAAGAATTTGAGGAACTTCCTGTGTATGTTACCATTGTTATTAAATGTTATTTAACCACCAAAGACTTCAGTTTTCCAGAAGCCTTCACCTCCAAGGGATGTTCCCGTACTAAATGCAGTAGTTATACCGCTAAGTATTGGGCCAAGTGGGGAGGGTTTAGGTGGAGCTTTTTGTTCGGTTGGTCTTATCTCCATAAATGAAGCTGTAGGAGCTACATGAGCAGATGTGGTTATAGAGTTGTAAGCTTGTGTGTCAGAAGCATAGTTATCTAAATCAATGCCATATTGTTTGACACCATAGGCTCTCGTTGCATCAAATATGGTTGCATCAAGTTGTGCAGCTTCCATACCAAATTTTCTTTCAACATCGTCAACAGTTAACATGCTGGATTGTCCAGCTTGCATGTCACTGGCTAATAGCGATCCCTGAGCTTCTATAGCTTTTGCTAAATTTTGTTGCGATTCAAACATAGTTTTGTTTACTTTTTCACGTAACTCAGCTTGAGCAGCTTCAGATGCTCTACTATGTTCAACCGCATTTATATCTTTTTGCTGATAATAAGCAGTCCTAGCTGCTGCATCAGCTTGTAATTGAGCTGTAAATACTTCACCTTTACGTTGATCGTTATAGGCAGCGATGGTTATATCGTTCAGATACTTCTGACGAGCCATCTGGTTACTACGATTTACAGCATCGACTTGAGCACGGTGTTGACGGTTCTGCTCTTGTATGCCTGTTACGGCTTGCAAACCACCCACACCAATGCTAAAGGCTAATACTGTACACATGGTTTAATGAATGTTATGAGAGGTACATTGTTATAGACATGGTAGTTGACAAAGGTAAAACCTAAAAGTTTTAATAATTTTATGTGTGATTCATTCCTCATATCTGCTTGGTTACATAAATAAGGATTGGGTAGACTTTTAACCCAGCGTTTTGCTTCCTTTACAAACGTATGTGGATATTCTGTACTAGCATCAGTACATAGCATCCATATTAGATTCTGTGAGGTTACTCCCGCCACTCCAGCAGCCTTGCCGTTGGGAACCTTAAAAAATACAGAGTATTCGGAATTATAATAAGATTGTATTATAGATGCTTCAGCACATAAACCAGAGGTCTCTTCAGCTTCACGTCTATCTTCATAACGTAAGTTCAGACCTACACTTAGAGCTAACTCTGGTGTGCAAGTCTGAATATACTTACCTTCGTACATGTCGTCTATTGTGGTAAATGCCATCCCAGCTTCCTGAGATAATGGCGGTGGAGAAAGGGTCGGGTATTTTTATTTGAAGTGTATATTTCTCATTCTTACGTTGTACAGGTACTCGCACACTTGTAGCTAAGTCTGCAGGAGGCTTATCAAATACACCAGAATTAAATAATACACCAGACTCATATTGTACATAATCATCTATGTCCTTCGTAACATTACCACTAGCATCTGTGTATGAATATGGGGATGTTAAGTGAAACTCAACAGGGCCACCTACTCCCATTTCAAAGTTTATGCCAGATATTCTTACATCTCCATCAGTGTCATATGCGTTTTGAGCTGCTTCTAAATAGTATGTTGGTAGCTCAATAGTACTTGTGTATCTATAGCCTACAGCAACTTTTGCTGCACTATGTAAATTTATGTTATTAAATGTAACTGTGTTAGTACCTACAGCATCAGCTGCTCTTACTACACCAGCTATGGAATTACCATCGCTATCGTTACCAGACAAACCTACCATAAACAAATCTGTAGTGTTTGCGGGTGTATAGGGGATAGTTAATACTGTCTTTTCTGGGGCTGTAGTTGTCTGAGCTGACCCAGCTACGTTGGTAGCTAAAGTCATATTATCTAAATGTGCTTCAAACCACCTTGCTGTTTTAGTAGGAGAGCCAATATCACTTGAAGAACCTCCTAAAACATAGGTTCTATTACTATCTGCATCTGTTACATATTCGTATCTACATAGTTTATACGCCCCATCATGTAGTGTAACTGCAAAGAAACTACCGCCTGTGTATAATATATGGTGTGCTACACCTGTTAATGTCCAGCTATACCATGCTGATTGCTCACGTTTTTGACCTGTATTGTAGTACTTATAATGGAATACATTGCTATCTCCTTTTTTAACATAGGATACAATACCTATAGCTGCAGAATTAGCAGATTTAGTTATATCTTTTGGTAAAAATTCTGGGACAACTCTAGTCTGTTCAATCATTGTAGGTGGTGTGTCATCATCTATGACAACCGCTTCAAATGCTCTGGCATATGCTGCTACGTTTGATGTAAATAGTACGGATGTACCCATATCTACAGGTTGTATTGAAGAGTCACATTCGTAACTCGATACTTTTTTTAACCTAGCAGTTTTAGGACTAAATACATCTGACTCAGTAAATAGTAAGAACTGACCATTATCACTAAACATCATCATACCTTTTTGTATTGGTAAGACATGGTTAATAAATGCAGGTTTAACGTCAGATACAGTTATATCTATAGGGTTATCATCACTAGCAGATATAGCAGATACAATAAAGAAATCAAAATAATTTCCAGGCTGACTCATAACTACGTTTTCTCCAGAAATAAAACCTAATCTATTTCTATGAAAAAACATTTCTTGTATTGTACCACCAGTAAAGGTAGGATATGGGTTGGATGAGTCATCACCCACAAGCCTATCCATCCAATAGTTTGTATTGTTATTAGAGTTAGCCGTTGCTTCATCTAATTTAATAAACGTAAATGTACCATTACGGTTGTTGACAAGAGCGTGTGGCATTGTTGCAGGATCAAGTCCTTTCAACATATCATCATTACCAGAACCATCAAAGTTATGAGGTCTTACAGTTTCTTCCCAGCTACCAGCACCAGATGTTCCATTATCAGCTTGAAATTTTACATAGTAATCATCAGTCTCTAAATCTGCAGTGTTAGATATTTGGGCTACATAACCCTGTTTACACATGGCAGGTAGTCTAGTGACATCCTGTGCTTTCTGACCGATGACACTCATGTTTTCATTTACAGCACCACCGAGAAAGTTTACACCATCTGCAGCTGAACCGTACATAAACAAACCACTACCTATCACCTCTGCTGTTACATTAGCAAGACTACTATTAACTGAGGCGTTAAGTCCATTAAGAATAGTAGCCATAGAGATACTACCACCGTCTGGATTCTTAGGTGTCTTATGATATGCTATACCAGCTACCTCTTGATAAGTTTTAACTGGCTCTACAGCTTCAACAGAAATACGATAATCTATACCTTCTAAAGTTACATCTATGTACATAGCTTCTGCTGCTGATTTAGAGGATGTTTTAATTATACCTCCACTCTTCATTGTAACTGTAGCTGTATAACGTACATTATAATTTTGTGTGTATCCAAGGAAATCTGTAGAGTTGTTAGAACTCGAAGGTGAAAAGTTTTCAGAGTTACTCTCAACATAACTATTTCCGTTAACTTGTAAACTGCCTTCAATATCTTCCGTAATATTTGTACCGCTTACTTTAGCACCTGTATCATCAACAGCTTCACCTCCACTAAATGACCAAGTTAATGTACCAGCTTTAGCTTGGTCTTTATCACCACCATTCCATGTAGGGCCATCAGATATCACGGCTGTAGCAGCAGCAGAGCTACCACTGCCTCCACTAATAGTAACAGTAGGAGCAGATGTATAACCAGATCCAGGATTAGTAACTACAATTCTAAAGATATTATTATCATTTGCATCTCTTTCAGCTTTTGCCGTAGCTCCACTTCCACCACCACCTGAGATTGTTACAGTTGGATCAGAAGTGTAACCAGAACCAGAATTAGTTACATTAATTTTATTAACAAGCCCAAGAACATCTACTTTTACAGAAGTAGCCCTGTAGTAAGTATTGGGTGTGGGAGCTGTACCACTATATAATATATATTCAGTATTGTAAGCAACAGTATCCAACCTAGCATATGAATAGTCTCCTCCATGTAATGGTGCACCTGTGTTCGCAGTTGTCTTTCCTACGACTTTGTTGGGGTTAGATATAAGTGTATAGTCTTGAATTGTGGTAACTGAGTATGGTGATGTGGCTCCAGCTAAATAAGCAAATATAGAATCTCCAGAATTATTTGTCAGAGATTTTTCAGTACCATCTGCTAGATCCCATACTCGTATAGGCATACTACCACTGTTAGATGGAGTAATTTGTACAATGTACTTTTCGTCACCATCTCTTATTATGTCATACCAATGACCGTTTGCATTAGCATTGGTTAGGGTTCCTACAAATTCGCCAGGAGGACGTTTCTTCAAACCAAAAGTAACATCTGGGACAGCATTATCACATACTCTTAACTGTCCTGGAAATTTAATTTTATCTGGCTGTTGAGATACACCCCCTAGGAAGTTAGGAATACGTTGGTTAATTGCTGCCATTACCTTCTTCTTAGTACTTTAAATGGTCTATAGACGGTGTTAGCGTCTTGTTGATATTGATAGTCATTAAATATATTATGATCTCCTTGCCTGTTTTCATACTCCACCGCAGCAGCCCTTGCAAGAGCTTCATCTGACTCAAGTAACCTAGCAGACTCTGCACTATTTACCATACGGTTAGAGGCGATTCTGGACGCTCTGACGGTGATATAATCTTTAAATGCTTGTGGTATATCTTCAAAATTAAACATCCATACAATATCAAAATATAATTTACTACAATTTTCAAAAGTAAAAGTATGATTCTTTTTATCATACACCTTCATTACACCATTATCAGAACGTCTAACAACATCATAATCCTTACCATGTTCAAAGATATTAAGGTCTATTTGTAAGACATTATTTGGTATAATGCACTGGTTATTTATGTCGAGGTCTATAGGATACTGGGTCTCTGTGTTGAAAGACCATCCCTCAGCTTGTGTCTCACGGCAGACTTGCCTCAGAGTCTTCTGTGCTATAGCCACTTCGGGGCTTTGCACTGTTAAAGTATTAACTGGGGTTTCTCCAACGCTCATCAGGATTGCATTTACAGCATCTAGTTCGGTAGACACTCCGTAAGATATTTGTGCCATATAAAAAAGGGGGCGAGTGCCCCCGTATAAAAATTAAACTTATGAGAAAGCGGCTGGCTTTGTAGTTGTTCCAGCGAACAATTCTACACAAGCAGCTGGGTTCACATAATCTGCTCCCATAGCTAGTCTTCCTAGGATGACATCGCCTTGGTAAACAACAGAAACATCACCAGAAGTTACTTGAACTTGTGGGCCGATTGTTTCTACTACACCTGCAGCTTCTCTTTGGAAGATTAATCCGCATGTGTTTGCAAAGTTAGAGGCAGCACCGTAGTTTTGGCGTGGGCCATAGTTGTTACCTGTAACTGTTGTGGCTGTTTCGATACCTTCAGATACGAATGAACCTGTGTTTCCAGGATCTACTGTATCAAGGTCAGTAGCAGCTGAAGCACCACTTGAAGGTGCATACTTAGTACCATACTTACTGAAGAATGGAACGTTCATTGATTTGTAGATCTTGATACCTGCAATTTCAATTACGCCATTTCCAGATTGTAAAGATGTACCTTGTACGTCTCTGTTAATCAAGCCGTTGTCCTTAGCACCTTGGATAAGTGCATAGTACTGACGAGGGTTTAGTACTGCGACTCTTCCGTCATCAGATACACCCTTTTCGTCTAGTGCTGCTGCTGCATCATAAAATGCTGTTACGAGCTTCTCATCATCAAGAGCATCGTCAGCGTTAGAACCTGCACCAACTTGAATTTGTGTACCACCTGGCTCAACGAAGTTGGTTAGTGATACTGGAGAAGCTTGTCTAGCACCTTTAGCAATAGCTCTGAAGATTAGTCTGTCATACTTTTGTGCAAGAGCATAACCGATCTTCTTAGAGATCTCTCCTCTAAGCTCATAGTGAGCAAGTGTCTCGTCTAGCTCGTAAACAAATGCAGAGCTGATTAATAGATCATCTACTGTAACTGTTTTCTCTGCTACTGGAGGAGTTTTGTCAGAGTTTCCTAATATACTATTTCCTGGTGTGTGGTATTCCGCACTTGTACGTCCAGTGTATATAAATTGTAATGATTTACCATTGGTGAGTGTACGCTTCATGACTAAGTCACGTGCGATTGTCTCCCTCTGGAAGCCAGTAAACATCTCACCTGAGAAGAGCTTTAAATATAAATCTCTGTTATTAGTAGCGTTTGTGGCTGTGTTAATCCTACCCAGAAAGGTTTGTGAAGCAGGATTATTGGTTGACTGTTGTGCCATTATTCCGTTAGGTATAAATTATCGTCTCTAGATCTAGAATTATAGGAATCTTAATTGTATCAGCTAAGACTCAAACTGATTGTTGTGGTCTATCCCACCGTCATGACGGCAAGAGGTATCTCCGTAGAGGCTCATTGCCAATTAAGAAGAGATCCGACTCTGAGGTGTCTCTTCTCTGATATGATATAGAACGTGTGACCATTCTATAAAAGTAAAAAGGGCCATAACCGAAATGGTTACAGCCCAAAAAGAATTTAGCTTCACTTAACTATTTTTGTGTAAGCAATGCCACGATATACGTAGGTTACTTTCATTGGTAATCTCCATATACCTAATCCCCGTTCCATGATTAGGTGTCATGCGTCCTTATAAAGGATGAACGGACGTGACATTATGCGAGGTCTAGCGGGAAGTTATGTGCATTACGCTCGTGCATAACTTCAAATCCTAAGTTCTGTCTGTTGACTATGTCAGCCCATGTGGGGATAACCTTACCATTAGAATCAACAACCGATTGGTTAAAGTTAAATCCGTTAAGGTTAAATGCCATAGTAGCTATCCCCATAGAGGTAAGCCATATGCCAACCACGGGGAGCACAGCCAGAAAGAAATGTAAAGAGCGAGAATTGTTAAAACTTGCATATTGAAAAATGAGCCTCCCGAAGTAGCCGTGTGCTGCAACGATGTTGTATGTTTCATCTTCCTGTCCAAATTTATAACCGTAATTCTGAGACTCTTGTGCAGTTGTCTCCTTAATAAGAGAAGACGTAACCAAACTTCCGTGCATAGCAGAGGCAAGAGCCCCACCGAATATCCCAATAACACCTGCCATATGGAAAGGGTGCATAAGAATATTGTGCTCTGCTTGGAAGACAAACATGAAGTTAAAAGTGCCAGAAATACCAAGAGGCATACCATCACTAAAACTCCCCTGTCCAAAAGGGTAGACTAAGAATACTGCAAAGGCAGCTGATAATGGAGCTGAGTAAGCTACGCAGATCCAAGGACGCATGCCTAGTCTATAACTAAGTTCCCATTGTCGTCCCATGTAAGATGCTGCACCGATAAGGAAGTGAAAGACGATAAGTTGGTATGGCCCTCCGTTATAGAGCCACTCGTCAAGTGTTGCTGCTTCCCAGATGGGATAGAAATGTAGTCCGATTGCGTTTGAGGAGGGTACGACCGCTCCCGATATGATGTTGTTTCCATAGAGTAAAGAGCCAGATACTGGTTCACGTATGCCGTCTATGTCCACAGGAGGTGCAGCAATAAAGGCGAGTATAAAGCAAGTCGCAGCAGTTAGTAAGCAAGGTATCATAAGAACACCGAACCATCCCACATAGAGACGGTTCTCGGTGCTAGTTACCCACTCACAAAACCTGCTCCAGTTGTCGGCTGGTTTAGTAAGTTGTATCGTTGCCATTAGAAAGTAAATTTAGTTCCTAATTTTGTTCCCCAGTTATTGTCAGCATCTTCTACTTGTGCAAAAGATAACTCACCATAAATACCTAACTTATCTGTTACAGGTAATTTAGCTCCTGTTTTACCAGACCAGTTAGAATCAGAGTCTGCACCATCTACGGCATTAAGTGTCTTACCACCTTGGATGTACCAAGCTAAGTCATTCACTTTGCTTTCATAACCTATGTGTAGGTCTGTTGCTCTTGATGTGTAATCAGTACCAGTGTACTTAGCTCTAGTCTCTACGTTAACGTAAGGACGTGCTAGTACTGGTGATGACATTGCAGCTGCTGCTGTAAGTACAATAAATTTTTTCATTAAAATAAAAAAGAAAAGTTGGTGGAGGTGTACGATACGATTCGAGCCTCCGCTTTCCTAGAATATTCCTGGAATTATCTGGCCTGTCAGCCAGTAAGTACCTAGTGCAGCTACTACTCCTAGCATAGCTAGTCTACCATTTAGCTCTTCAGCTATATGCCATTTATCGTTCTCGTGGTTATGGTTTGTCATAAGTCTGGGGGGTGTTTCGTTTGGAAAAAGATTTTGTGGTGTCATTGTTCGGTGGTGTTTTCTTCAGTTGAGGTTATTTGATTATCATGAGAGCCTCCCATACTACTTCCACCTTTCCAGTCCATACCTACGGCAGAAGGTTTAACACCATTCAACCAGTGTTGGACTGACAAGAAGCAACCACCTTGCGGGCCAGCTTTAGCCGAATGTTCATCATCAGGTAAAACTCTAACAAACAGGTAGTGTGCAGCAGATAGGTTGGAGTCGGGAGAGGGTTGGTTAGCAAACCACATTGGGAGAGTAACTCCACCATTAGAATGAAACTCAATTCCTTTAAGTGCTACCTCATAAGAGTCAACATTAGGATGAGTATGCGGTGGGATATAAGTATCTGGTTTAACAGTTACAAATTCAACTTGCCACTCACCATGTCTATAAATACATGTTGAGGTCAAACCTTCGACAAAATGTATTGAGTTGTCTAAAGGGGTAAAGATCTGCAAACCGCCAGCTAGATACCATTCTAAGAAAGTTGTGAGATCATCGTCAAACTCTCTTCCAGTTCCGTCTTTCATTTATTTCTTCTTAACCTTCTTCTTGGGAGGTCTTCCTTTTTTAGTACCATAAGTACCCTTACCCATCGGCATAATTGATCTCCTATACTTTTAATTTAGAGGCTGCTAATTTTCTGATAACATCATCTCTGAACGCCTCATCAGATTTGTATTCTGGTTTGTTCATATCTCTAACTACTTCTGCCATACTTCTGTAAGTCTCAGTAGCTGATTCTTTACCAGTAACTACTCTTGAGTCACGTCCTTGTGAGTCTTCATATTTTCCCATAAGTGCTGATACTGCGAATTTAATTGCTGTTTTGTTTGCTGTTTTGAGTACAGCATCGTACTCATTTATTGCTGTTTGATTTAGATTTTGACCAGCCCAATCCATAAGAGCTTGATAACCTTCTTCACCATTTGCGACAGCTTTAACCTCAGTTATCTCTGCTTCAGTTAGGACTGGTTCTGCTTTCTCTACACCAGCTTCACTTCTAACACCTGCTAAATAGTTATCAATTATTTCATTAGAAAAACCTGCTTTATTTAGCTGGCCATACATCTCTTCACTTAACGTACCGTTATTTTCAGCAAAGTGCTTACTCATTGCAAACGGGTCTATATTATTTTCTTTGAATGTATTGCTTAACTGTTCGCCATACATGTCGTTAGCTGTTTCATAGTTAACTGAACCGTCATCACCATAGTAGTCAAGTTCTTGTGCGGGTTCAGTTTCAGCTTCTGCCGTTTCTAATGTGCTATCAGAATTACCTAGCTTTTTTTGTAGTTCGAGATAGGCAGCCTCTAAATCTTCAGCGGATTTGTATTTACCAGCAAGCATTTTGTCTTGCTTGCTCATCAACTCCTCGCCAATTTTTAGAGACTCTGCTTCTTTCTCTGCTATTTCATTTGCTACTACAGGATCTTCAGAAGTGTCGTAGCGGATTGTTTCTGCCATAATTATTGTGGTTGTGGTGTACCTCCAGAGACCATTGCGTTCACTGCGTCAACGACTTCTGGATTTTTAGATGGATCCATCATGGGAGTACCAGCTAATTGACCTGCTTGGTCAGTTAAGGATTGCATCTGTTGTGCTTGCATAGCCTGTTGTTGCTCTTGATTACGTTCCTCTAAGCTCTTAACAAGGTTCAATATGTCTATACCTTGTGCAGCTGCAAGACGTTTGATGGCTTCATCAGGGTTCATAAATTGGGCTATAGCTTCTGGACCCATTGTTTGAGCAATCGTAGTTATAAATTGTATAAGTGAATCTCTATCCTGTCCTCTACCTAAAGCATTTATACCTGCTACAATAGTTGGTTTTACTAAACCAGCTGGTACACTAGGTATTTGTTTTGATCTAGTAAGGGTGTGCATCTTACGTTTAAGATAAGGTATAAGAAACTCTGCTGTCAACAAACTGAAGAGACCGCCAAGCTGACGCTCTAACTCCATCTGTGTCATTCTTACTTCTTCTGCGGTGGTGCGTTCTGACTGACGTACTTGTAAGACAAGAAAAGCTTCAGCTAATCTCTTCTCTAACATGTTAACCATCTGATATGCTGTTTGGAAGTCAGCAGTTTTACCTACTTGTACAACACCTACATCGTCAGGTCTGCCCTGTATGATAGCACCGTTACCTGCATTAGCTAATGAAGCTGGCTTGGTAACTGAAGAGGGTGATACAGTAAACACAACTTTTGCTGCTGCTGCACTACCTTCAACTATAGCTTGCATCAATGCCTCTAAAGATTTCAAGTCCCCAAGGAACTCTTCAACTCTAGAACGACCGTAATCTTCTCCGTCCACTGTTACAAAACGCAGTGGTAGCCAGGGGGTCTTGTCCTTTGGAGCTTTACCTACGCTGTCTTTTAGGATTTGATCTTGAGCTTCTTGATGCCAACGCCATCCGTTGTCAATAAGCTTTACACATGTATAAACATCTACATCTTTCGTCCCTTTAGCGTCACCTTTAGAATCATCATTAGGTTTGTTTACTACATCCTCTTCTGGTAAACCTAATAATTTTCTACTAACTCTTTCTTTTGTTACTATCTCTATTACATCCCCATTGCCATCTCTTTCGACTACATAACGATTGAGCGGATAAACTTTCATACCATCCTTGTGCATAAATAACAAAGCGTTACCTGTAACAACAAGGTGTTTTAATGCTGCAAAAATTTGAACCCTATCTGTAGAGGCAGCTATGCTCTCCATTATCATACGTTCTATCTTTGCAAAACTAAGATCTAATTCACTCTTTGCTTCGGGTGGTATTTCTACACCTAACTTTGAATCATCTAACTGTAGTTTAAAGAAACTTGTAGAAGGAGGAAGGAGTCCCAGCATAAGTTTTGAACTCAGCGTGGTAACTCCTTTTGCTCCGACTGATTGCCAAGGGGTTGCAAAATCATTGTACAATGTATCACCTTCGTTTCTCATTAACAACGTAGGTATAGTTAACTCTGCACATTGATAAGCAACATTTAAGAATTGTTCACGGTGACTCGATAGCTCGTTGTATCGTTGCCGTGCGTTCTTCATGATTGACCAGTATTAGTTCCTTGTCCTGTGCTTGGCCCTTGTAGTCCACCTTTCTCAGGCTTTGGAGTCTGTAAGGATTGAGTTCCTTTTTGTCCTCTACCTTTCTCAGGTCTCTTCTTAGCTCTTACTTTAGCCTTTCTCTTTGTCTCATCTTCTGAAACAGGTGTAGGTGTAGGAGCTTCTGGAGCAGGAGTGGGGGCTTGCTGTGGCTGTTGTGGAGCTGGTGGTGGAGTTGGTGGGGCTGGTACTGGTGGGGGTGGTGGAGCTTGCCTACCACCGCCAAATAATTGAGGGACACACATAGTTATTCTCCTTTGATTTTATTTTTTAATAATCTTATAATTGATAATTGACCAGCCCTATAAGATATTGCTTTCTCTGATAGGTTGTGGTCTGGAAACTTATCTGGAAACTGCTGGTCGAGTTCATCAATGATCCTCTCGATCCGTCCCCAGTCAAGAGTACTGTGGTAAGTTGGTGTTTGCATGCTCAAAAAATGCGGGCATCCTGCCTCGCTTAGTGTCAGAAAGTTCTGGGGCTTTACCCTCATACATTAGACGATCACTAGAATCAGTCCAAAATTTTCTGTTTAAATATCTGTTAGTAGCTGTAGGTTTTAATGGTTCAAAGATCCAATTAATTGTAGCTTTCCTAAGTTTGTCCAGAGAATGGCTAGGCCGTAAGCCCAGCTCACTACATACAAGACTATTGCAAGCAACGTGGATCTGTTCATCTCTGGAGATGTCAGCCGATACTGTCCTAAGAGCAGCATCGCCACAAAAGCGGTTGAAAGGTAAAATAACAAAGAATATTGCACGTTCTGCTACCAATGCTTTTAATATTGTATGATCAGGGTGAGCTATCCACGCATCACGTAGTAGCTTCGCCTCTCTCTCAGCCTTGTCATCTAGTCCGTGGACTTCTGCAACATATCCTAGAGCGAGGTCATGTCTTTCTTCATCCTTTACATTGGATTCGAGAAGTGTTCTAGCACTTTCGGGAATCTCTTTGCTAAGGGTTTCCGTAATAAAGGAACCAACTGGTAGCTCCATATGGCGTATTGCCAAAGCACGGTAGATGGCTTCTTCACTACCGTCAAGGAGGGCTCCCGCTGTCGGTTTAACGGGAGTCCACTTTCTTTTCCTGTGTAATAACTTATCATAAGGGTTCATTCTTCACAACCTATGCACTTAATTGGTTCGAGTATCCCGTTCAAGTAAGTGTCAACATCCTCTTCATCCAATGCAGCGTATGCACTAGACTTATCTTGAGTGTCTCCCATGACTTGAAGCGAGTAGTATAAAGATGTTTGAGGACTATCTAACCATTCTTGAATAAACTTGTCATCATAGGTAACAACATCTGACCATGAATTAAATGAGTATCCGTGTAGTAGTCCAGTCTTATGGAGCATTGTCATAATGCCGTCTGCTACACGCTTGTATGCGTCCCAGCCAACTTCCGAGGCGATCTCCACATCGCCATAATCATATGATGTAACTCCAAACGTACCACTATCACGGTCAACGCTTCGAGCTATAGGAGGTGCAATTTCTGGACAGGCGGTAAACCCATCAAGGTCTTTTGAGTTGTAGCTACATGATGCAGTAGGAGCTATAGCAAAAGCTCTATCCATACCGTGTGAATGTGCTACATCGGATGCTGCTATGATGCCACGCTTTAAAGCAAAGGCTATCTTAAGAGCATCTTCTGGTAGAGGACTATCATTTTCTGAAGTCTCTACACCATAGTTAACTCTGGCTAATGCTTCACCAAAGTCTGCGTAGGTTATTCCGTATCTTCTGAGGAGGTTTGCAAGACCGAGCATCCCAAGCCCCACTTGTCTGTCAAGTGATGGGGCAAGGTATTCTCCAGATTCTCCAACACCTGTCCGTGCATGGAGATCACACAGTTCGGACATAGCTGTAACGAAACCCTCT
>VTLG01003733.1_pt1 | contig 15106 bp, 18 predicted proteins | sample 4694571 | NCBI WGS metagenome assembly VTLG01 (sample SAMN12604809, study PRJNA352737) | marine metagenome | biome: ENVO:00000447; feature: ENVO:00000209|ENVO:00000569|ENVO:01000036; material: ENVO:00002151; isolation source: viral sequences binned using virsorter ...
GATTAATTGTGAACATGCCACCAAGACATACGAAGTCCGAGTTCGCCAGTTCCCTGTTGCCTGCATGGATGATCGGGAGAAATCCAAAACTAAAAATTATACAAACAACCCACACGGGAGAACTAGCTATTAGATTCGGGCGTAAGGCAAAGACGCTCATGGACTCGACAGAGTATAAGGAAATATTTCCAACTCGACTCAGAGAAGATTCACAAGCCGCAGGTCGCTGGGAGACTGCACAAGGTGGCGAGTATTTCGCATCAGGGGTCGGGGGTGCTATTACAGGTCGAGGCGCAGATCTACTTATCATTGACGATCCACACTCAGAGCAAGACGCTATGAACTTAACAGCATTAGAACGAGCATACGAGTGGTATACATCAGGACCACGACAACGTCTGCAGCCAGGTGGTGCAATTGTTGTTGTAATGACAAGATGGAACGTAAAGGACTTAACGGGTATGTTATTGCAATCTCAAAAAGAAGCAAAAGCAGATAACTGGGAGATTATAGAGTTTCCGGCAATTATGCCAAGCAACAAACCAGTGTGGCCAGAGTATTGGCAGCTAAAAGAGCTAGAAGCAGTTAAAGCATCTATATCGGTTGGTAAATGGAATGCACAATGGATGCAAAACCCAACATCAGAAGAAGGTGCCATTATAAAACGAGAATGGTGGAAGGAATGGGAACATGATTTTATGCCAAAGCTACAACACGTCATACAATCCTATGATACAGCGTTTATGAAAAAAGAAACGGCTGACTATTCTGCAATTACTACATGGGGCGTGTTTAGAGAGTCAGAAGATAAACCACCAAGTTTAATATTAGTTGATGCCATCAAAGAACGATTAGAATTTCCAGAATTAAGACGTAAAGCACTAGAGCAGTATAAATATTGGCAACCTGAAACAGTGTTAATTGAGTCTAAAGCATCAGGATTACCTTTAACCTATGAACTTAGAAATATGGGTATACCCGTTGTTAACTTTAGTCCTTCAAAAGGTAATGATAAGCATACCCGTGTAAATTCTGTTGCACCTTTGTTTGAATCTGGTATGATATGGGCTCCGACTCATAAGAATTTTGCGCAGGAGGTTATTGAAGAATGCGCAGCATTTCCTTATGGCGATCATGATGACTTGGTCGATTCTATGACCCAAGCAGTCATGCGATTTAGACAGGGCGGCCTAATCCCTCACCCAGAAGATTACAAAGACGAGAAGATTATACAAACTAAGAAGGTTTATTACTAATGGCTGGCATAACGCTAATACAAAAATTACAAAAATTATTTGGTGCAAGAGCTGTGTCCGATATGATGGGACGAACGACTAATGTGCAAACATTAGCTCAAGGCACTAATAATCCTTTTCGTAATACCTTTAGCCTAAAGTATCTTGCAAAAAATCCAGATGCTGTTGAAGAAGCAGCACAATCTATATTAGAAAATATGCAGTTTGCTTTTGGTAACAGAAACATACAGCAGATGAAAAATTTTGAAAACAACGTTAATACGTTGTATGATTTAAAATTCCCTGTAACTGCAACAAAACCTGGAGAAGCTAAAGTTATAGATATAACGACTAAGAAAAAAGTAACAGGAGAAGGTTTAGATTCATTAAAAGACGATTTAGGTTTACCAGAAGATATTCCGCCAACTAGCCCTTTAGGTGAAAGCATTACAAAAGCAAAACGAATAGATAAAACAATAGATCAAAAAGCAAAAGAATATAGTGTTATGAACGAATCTTTTAGAAGACCACTAATTAGAGATATGTTGTTAAATGATACAAGAATTAATTTACCAGAAAATATTAGAAAAAGTTTAAAGAACAGAGAGGATTTACAAAGAGGTGCAGATCCTATGATGGATCCGTTACAAATTTTTCAAAAATATTATAATTATGACGTTAAAAAATTAGAACAGTTTGAAGATATAGCAAACGTAATGTCAATTGCAGGATTTAGAAGTGATGAAATAGCAAGGGCGTTTATTAAACGAGGTGGATTAGAACCTAAAAATAAAAAAATAATTAGAGAAAGCCTTGATGATGAAACTGTAGAAATGACAGAAAAAAATCTTTTAGATGATTCGGATGATGATATTCCTTTTGCACAAGGCGGTATTGCAGGACAACTGCACATGAATGAAGGTGGTTCAGTTACAAAACCTAAACGTGGTTTAGTTAACGAAGCCGGAAGTTATGCAGGAGTTAAAAAGGTTAGAGAAGGAAAAACTTATGATGTTATATCATCTCAATTGTTAGATCCAACTTTTGATCTTATGGATTTAGAAGAACTTGAAGATATACTTAAATCTTTAGGTGCATATAAAACAGGCGGCAGAGTCGGGTTACAAAAAGGTGGACCACCAAATAAAGGCAGAAGAAATTTTTTAAAACTTATGGCAGGGTTAGCATCATTACCTGTTCTTGGTAAATTTTTTAAATTTGCAAAACCTGCAGCAAAAGTTGTGCAACTTAAAAACACATCAACAGCTATGCCTGAATGGTTTCCAAAATTTATAGATAAATTTATAAACAACTCTGTTGGTAAAAAAATAGATGCAGATCTTATGGAATTTAAAAATTCTGATTTACCAAACATTAAAGTAACAAAACATGATGATGGTCGAGTGTATGTTGAAGGAAACAATGAATTTAATGAAGGATATGCAATAGATTATACACCTCCAGGATATGCAGTTGTAGACGAGAAAACAGGTAAAGCTGTTAAAACAGCTGGAGACTTTGAAGCTGTAGAAGGAAGACATGTTGCATTAGGCCCAGAAGATTATGACACTGATCCTTTTTATGTAGACGATTTAGATGAACTTACTACAATTGACGTGGCTGAAATGGAAAAATATTCAACAGGCAAAGTAACAAAAACAGTTAAAGATGCTTTTAAGCAAGATACAGGATTAAAAAAAGGTATGCATAGTTATGACATGGCTGTCGGTAAAGCAGAGAATCAAGCAGATGTGTTAAAAGATGCTGATTTATTAGATGAAGATTTAGCCAAAGGTGGCAGAGTTGGATTGTTATCAGGTGGTGGTATTTTAAAAGCAATGCTTAAAAATTTAGCAAAAGAAAAAGGAATGTCAGGTTCTGAATTGTTAGCAGTTATGAACTATAAAGCTTTACCAAGTAAAATAAGAAACTTAATGAGTAAAGAACACTTTGAACAATTAAAAAACGCAAGATTAAAACAAGTAAAAAATTTTATAAACATGATGCAAAATAGATTAGATTTTAATAAAGCTATACAGCAAGGTAAAGCTGTTGATGATAAAGGAACAGGCATGTCAAAAATATTTGATCTTTTAGAGGAAGATTTTGGAAAAAGAGTTGCTGTTCCAAAAAATATTACAGAAAAAGATATATTAGAAATGGAACAGATGATTAAGAATATGGAAATGAAAGGCCGTAAACCAAATGCTGCAGGTGGACTAGCCGGTCAATTAAAACTGTAATGGATATTTTTGAATACATAGACAGAGTTAAAGCTAACTTTGATAAAAAACCTGAGCCTAGATACAATATGAAAAAGTATTTTATGGGTGGCTCTGTTACAACACCTAAACGTGGCTTGGTTGATGAACCAGGAAGTTATTCAATAACAGCTAAAGAACAAAAAAATGTAGATGCTTGGAATAAAAGATTAAAATCTGCAATAGAAGCTGGAGTGGTTAAGCCATACGAAGAGCAGCCAAGAGCAGTTAGATATAAAATTAGACAAGGACAAAATGCAGGTTTACCCACTAAACCATTTGGTAAATTTACCAATCCAATAAAAACACAATTTGGAACAGTGTACAGTGATGTAGATAATGTCCTTACAAATTTAACCAAAAAATCTCAGGCAAATGTAAAAGCTTGGGAAAAAGCAACAGGTAAAAAATATGCAGATCAAGATAAAATAACAAGAAAAGGTATAGCCTTAAAAGGGACTGACTATACACCTTTATCTGAAATATCAGCGAAAAAAAAATTAAGAGACAAAGCTCTTGAAATAAAAAGAACAGAACAAGCGAAAAATTTAAAAACTAGAAATGATAAAATTTTAAAAATTATAAATAACAACCCTGATCTAAACGCGGGTCAAATAGCTAAACGAGCAGGAGTTAATGATGTTGTTGTAACAAGATTAACTAAAAATTTAGGGATAGATTTAATGACAAAATATGATCAATTACTTCCTGAATTAAAAGCTTTAGATAAATTAATTAAAAAAAATTCAAAATTTTTATCAGGTGATGCAAGCATAGCAGATAAAAGAAGGTTTCTTTTTGCAGAGATGCAAAAACAATTTGGGCCTAATTATACTCCTGATGAATTTATAAGAAGAATTCAAACTTTAGGAAATAGGTATGTTGGACAATTAGATCAAATAGATGCGTATAAAGATTTTAAAGGACCTAACAATTATAAAGGAAGTGCTCTTCACAAAAATATTGTAGGTATGGCTAAAGGATCTTATTTAGGTGTTTCTGCCGAAGCCAGACTTTTAGGTTTACCTAAAAAACAAATACAATTACTAGACGATGTTTTAGGTGGCGCTAGTAAGTTAACTAAAATGAAAGTAGCTGGAGACCACACCGATATCAATGCTTTGATGAAAGATTTTCCTAATTACAAAAAAAATTTTACTCGTATTAATATAATATCAAATAGATTAAACACAGAAAAGTTAGGGGCTGACAATCAATTAATTAAACTTGTAAGACAATTAAATAATAAAGAAATAACTCCACAAGAATTTAGAACACAGGTTGAGGAAGTTAGAACTAATTTTATGAACAAGACAAAAGTTAAAATAGGAAATCCAGTAACAGATGCACGAGGAAATGTTAGTTTAGATTTTCAAACAGATAGAATTATAGATTTAAAAAATCCAAGAAACAAAGTAATAGCACAAGCCGTAACTAATTTAATCGAACAAGAAGGTGTTAAATTTTCTGACTTTGATATTCAATATAGTCAGGCAAACACTGTTAAAGACAGATTGAATTTATTAAAAGACGCTTCAGTAGAGGCTCTTCAAAAAAGTAAAGTAATGAAGAGTTTTGCAGAAATGTCTGGCAATGTAGGCAAAGCGGCAAAAAATATTTTAAAATCAAAGGTAGGAAAGTATGGAGTAGTACCTGCAGGAATGTACGCAGCCTTAACAACCATAGCAAGTGCAGAGCAACCTGATGATGTGGTTGAAATGGAAAAACCTAAAACGGATGTAGAACCTTTAAAATACCTTCCAGATTATGGGGATGCAGCATTGGCTGGGGCTGCAGCAGCCGGAGTATCTAAATATACAAAGAAAGATCCTTTAAAACAAGTTAGACGTTTTCCCAAAAAAGCTCTTAGTAATATAATAAGGGGTGCAACAGCATTGGAAGCTCCATCACTAGCAATTCCTCAATCAGCATTTGAACTTGGAAATTTAATTGGCGATGTTAAAAGAGGAGAAAAAACCGATGCATCAGCTTTTAACATAACTTTTCCAACAAGTTTAGCTTATGCTGCTGCTGGTAAAAAGTATGGTTTAGATTTATTTGCAGCCAACGCAGGTAAAATTAAAAAAGCTTTAAGATCAGTAGTTCCTTTTAATCCTACACTACAGAACATAGCTAGATTATCTAAAGGTTCTGTGTTTGCAACACCAATTATAGAAACAGCAATACAAATGTATAATGCTAAAAAAAGACTTGAAGATGCAAAAAAGAAATCAAGTGTATTTGAACCAACAGTTGATACATTATTAGGAAAAGCCCCTGAAAGTTATTACAATGAAATTATGTCAGAAATACCATCAAAGGGTGGATTAAATGAATTTTCTATTCCTTTTACAGATAAAAAATTTACACTTCCAGAAGTAGGTGTCGGAGAGTTTCAAGCATCATCCGGCGGCATTGCATCTGGGCCACCCCCTGAAAAAGGGCCACAATCTCAGGGCTTGGCTTATTTAATGAAAAATGGTAAGAGATAACGGAGAAAATAAATGGCAGAGATAGATAAAGCATTACCTAACAGTATTAGCGATAAAATTAAATTTCCTAACGAAAAAGCACTTCAAGCTGAACAGCAACAACAAACAGCTGACGCAATGAAGGAACCTGCTGATATTTTAGAAAACCCAGACGGCAGCGTTGATATTAATTTTGATCCTACTGCAATGCAACCTCTTCAATCTGGAGACCACTTTGCTAATTTAGCAGAATTATTACCTGATGATGTTTTAGGTCCATTAGGAAGTCAATTAGCAACAGACTACATGGAATACAAAACTTCAAGAAAAGATTGGGAAAGAGCTTACACATCAGGATTAGATTTATTAGGATTTAAATACGATGATAGATCAGAACCTTTTAAAGGTGCATCAGGTGCAACACACCCTGTACTAGCAGAAGCCGTTACACAATTTCAATCATTAGCTTACAAAGAATTATTACCTGCAGGTGGACCTGTACGAACGCAGATTATTGGCAAAATAGATTCAATCAAACAACAACAAGCTGATCGTGTTAAAGATTTTATGAACTATCAGATTATGGATAAAATGCCAGAATACGAAGCAGAGTTTGACCAAATGTTATTTTATTTACCTTTAGCAGGATCTGCATTTAAAAAAATTTACTATGATGAAATTATGCAGAGAACAGTTTCTAAATTTGTACCTGCTGATGATTTAGTTGTACCTTACACAGCAACATCTTTAGATGATTGCGAATCTATTATTCACATGGTTCGTATGACTGAAAACGAATTAAGAAAACAACAAGTTGGTGGATTCTATAGAGACATAGAACTTAACCCAGCACATTTAAACGAAACAGAAGCAGAAGCTAAAGAGAGAAAATTAGAAGGAATGACAAAAGGAAGAGATGAACGTATGTTTACAATTCTAGAGTGTCACGTTAATTTAGATTTAGAAGGTTTTGAAGATATGGGCAGAGATGGTCAACCAACAGGAATTAAACTTCCTTACATTGTATCTATAGAAGAAAGTACAAGACAAGTTTTATCTATTAGAAGAAACTTTGAAATGAATGACCCTATGCAAAATAAAATTGATTATTTTGTTCATTTTAAATTTTTACCAGGACTAGGTTTTTATGGTTTTGGATTAATACACATGATTGGTGGATTATCTAGAACAGCAACATCGGCGTTAAGACAATTATTAGATGCAGGAACATTATCTAATTTACCTGCAGGATTTAAAATGCGTGGAATTAAACTAAGAGATGAATCGCAAGCTATCCAACCTGGAGAGTTTAGAGATGTAGATGCTCCTGGTGGAAATTTAAAAGACGCATTTATGATGCTTCCATTTAAGGAACCATCACCAACTTTATTACAACTTATGGGTGTCGTGGTATCAGCAGGACAAAGATTCGCTTCTATAGCGGACCTGCAAGTAGGAGATGGGAATCAACAGGCGGCAGTGGGCACGACAGTAGCTCTGTTGGAAAGAGGAAGCAGAACAATGTCTGCTATCCACAAAAGATTATACGCCTCAATGAAAAAAGAATTTAATTTAATGGCAAGAGTTTTTAAACTTTATCTACCCCCTGTATATCCATACGATGTTGTCGGAGGACAAAGACAAATTAAGTCAACAGACTTTGATGACAGAGTAGATATCCTGCCAGTTGCAGATCCAAACATATTTTCTCAAACACAGCGAATATCCCTCGCCCAAACGGAATTGCAATTGGCAGCTTCAAACCCTAAACTGCATAATCAATATGCAGTGTATAGAAATATGTATGAGGCGTTAGGTGTAAAAGATATTGATTTAATTTTAAAAAAACCAAAACCCCCTGCACCCAAAGATCCAGCATTAGAACACATTGATGCTTTAGCAGGAGTTCCTTTTAAAGCTTATCCAGGTCAAGATCATCAAGCTCACATAACAGCTCACTTACATTTTATGGGAACTAACATGGTTAGAAATGCACCTGCAGTAGGAGCAGTAATACAAAAAAATATTTTAGAACACATTTCTTTAATGGCACAAGAACAAATAGAATTAGAATTTAGAGAAGAGCTACAAAAAATGCAACAAGCTGCTATGGCTATGCAACAGAATCCTCAAATGCAAATGCAGCAAACACCTGAAATGCAGCAAGCTCAAATACAAATGCAATTGACACAAAGAAAAATTGATTCAAGAAAAGCAGCACTTATTGCTGAGATGATGGAAGATTATATGAAAGAAGAAACAAAAATTACTTCTAGATTTGGAAACGACCCTATCGCAATGTTAAGAGCAAGAGAACTTGACATCAGAGCACAAGACAACGAAGCAAAAAGAAAAGATGCTGAAGAGAGATTAAACTTAGAAAACATGAAAGCTATGATGAATCAAAGAACTCAAGATGAGAAGCTAGAACAAAATGAAGAACTAGCAGAACTAAGAGCAGACACATCAATAGAAAAAACAGAAATGACTAATGAAGCAAGAGAAAGATTAGCCATGATGAAACCAAGAGGAGGAAAATAATGGCGTGGTTTAGTTTAGCAAAAATAGCGTTACAAGCAGGAAGTAAAATTTATGCAAATAAACAAAGAACAAAAATGGCTATGTCTGATGCACAATTGATGCATGCAGAAAAGATGGCTAGAGGCGAAGAGGCCTACCAAGGAAAATTACTAGAAGCAAGACAAAACGACTATAAGGACGAATTTGTTCTTATTATCATTTCGGCGCCCATCATTGTGTTAATGTGGGCAGTTATGTCAGACGACCCAACTGCGATGGAGAAAGTGAAGCTATTCTTTGAGTATTTTCAATCCCTTCCGTCCTGGTTCACCAATTTATGGATACTTGTAGTTGCGTCAATTTTTGGTATAAAGGGAACACAAATATTTAAAAACGGAGGTAAAAAATAATGGAAGTGAAAATAATTAAGAAAAAAAACAAAGAAGGTTTGCAAGAAAAAAAACGTACTGAAAAGAACCGTCAGGAGTTTGAAAAAGAATTTTCTAAAGTAAGTCCTGATATAAAAATGTATTTAAAACATGGAGAAGCTTTTCCAGGATTTGACCAATCTAGAAAAATTAGAGGTGGGCTTAAAGGCGGCGGCATGTCACAAAGAGGTTTAGGCAAAGCTTTTAAAAAAGGAGGAAGAGCGTAATGGATAAGAAAAAAAGTAAATACCCTACAAAAGGTATGAATGCTTTAGCATCAGAAAGACCTGATGTAGCTAAAAAAATAATGGGCTACAAAGAAGGCGGAATGGCTGACAAACGATCACCTTTCATGGGAGGCGGTATAGCTTATAAAGGTGGCGGAAAAGCTATGTTAAGAAAAGGTGGAAAAGTATAATGGCTAATAAAAAAGTCAATGTCTTTGAATTGAAAAAAAAAGCAAAACCAATTACATCTAAATTTAAGTTTAAAATTATAAAACCAAAACCAAGGAAAAAATAATGAGAAGATACTATAGCAAAGGTGGATCAGGAAAAGACACTCATGTGACTAAAGACGGAAGAACAGTTAAGAAAGGTCTTTACTACTACATGAATAGAGCTAAAAAAAGAGGCACTAGTAAACCTGGAAAAGGTTCTGTAACTGACAAAGCTTTAAAAGAATCTGCAAAGACAGCTAAAAAGGCGTAATGAGAACTTACTACAATGGTGGTGGAAGTGCTGCGTGGCAAAGAAAAGAAGGCAAGAGTCCTTCTGGTGGCCTAAATAAAAAAGGCAGAGCAAGTTACAAAGCTCAAACAGGCGGTACGTTAAAAGCACCTACTAAATCAAAAACAAGTTCAAGACGTAAATCTTTCTGCGCGCGTATGGGCGGAATGAAGAAAAAACTGACATCATCTAAAACAGCTAGAGATCCAAATTCAAGAATAAACAAAGCACTAAGAAAGTGGGATTGTTAGTGGATCCACTAGTTATTGTTGCTAAATTACAGAAAGTTTTAAGAGATAACCTTCAGAGAATAGGTGATACTATGATAACTGGAGGGGTTGACAATATGGAAAAATATCAATATATGTTAGGACAAGCACGTACATATCAGTACGTATTACAGGAAATCTCTAACCTGCTAGAAAAGAAGGAGCAAAAAAATGAGCAAGGAACAGTTATTAACATCGACCGAGATCCCAAAGCATAAAAACGCTTTAGAAGAAAAATACCAAGCAGCATCAGATCTTACAAAAGATAAAAAAGTTTTAGATCCAGAAACAATTGAAAACCAAAGAGACCAGTTGCCTGAACCTAGTGGCTGGAGGATTTTAGTTTTACCTTTTACACCAAAAGAGAAAACTAAAGGTGGTATTATCATAGCACAAGAATCATTAGAAAAATTACGTATAGCCACAAACTGTGGTTATGTAATCAAGTTAGGACCGTTGGCCTATCATGACAAAGAAAAATATCCAACAGGACCGTGGTGCAAAAAAGGCGAGTGGGTTATTTTTGCAAGATACGCAGGATCAAGATTACCCATCGAAGGCGGAGAAGTTCGTTTATTAAACGATGACGAGGTTTTAGGAACCATAGACAATCCTGAATCCGTACTTCATAACATTTAACAATAAGGAGAAACTATGCCAGATACAGAAGAAGCAAAGAAAAAAGAACCGATGGTAGATATAGATACTTCAGGACCTGAAGTAGATGTAGATATATCAGAGGAGAAAAAAGCTGAGGCAACAGAACAAGCTCAAGAAGAAAAGATTGAGGTTGTAGAAGAGAAACAAGAAGCAGGTGACAAGGAACAAGAGACTAAGAAAGAAGAAACAACAGAAGAAAAGAAACCAGAATTAGAAGAATACAGTGAAGGTGTTCAAAAAAGAATTGCTAAACTAACTAAAAAATGGCGTGAAGCAGAGAGACAAAGAGAAGCTGCTTTAGAGTATGCTAAAAACGTTCAGCAAGAACACACACAATTAAAAACTAGATTTTCAAAGATGGAACCAAATTATGTTCAAGCTTTGGAAAACAGAGTTATATCTGGATTAGAAGCGGCAAAAGCTAAACTTTCAACAGCAAGGGAAGCTGGTGATATTAATGCTGAAGTAGAAGCACAAAAAGAAATAGCTAGACTTGGTATTGATGAAGCAAGAGTAAATGCAATGAAGGAAAGACAATCTCAAGATAAGGAAACGATTGTTAGAACTCCATCACCAGAACAAGCTATGGGCCAACAAGCACCAAGACCAGATGCAAAAGCTGAAGCATGGGCTGAGAAAAACCCTTGGTTTGGACAAGATAATGCCATGACGTACACAGCGTTTGATTTACATAAGAAACTAACTGAACAAGAAGGTTTTGACCCTAATTCAGACGAATATTATGCAGAAGTTGATAAGCGTATGAGGCTTGACTTTCCGCATAAATTTGGTACAAATGAAAAAACGGTTTCGACCAAACCAGCACAAACAGTAGCGTCGGCAACGCGAAGTGCAAGAACAGGTCGCAAAACTATGAGACTCACATCATCTCAAGTAGCAATTGCTAAAAAATTAGGTGTGCCATTAGAAGAGTATGCGAAACAATTAAAACTCACGAAGGAGGTATAGGCATATGAAAAACGAAACAGATAAAATAAAAACTTCTCGTGCGAGTCAAACTAGAGTTAAAGAGGAACGAAAAAAAGTTTGGTCTCCACCATCATCTTTAGATGCACCCCCTGCACCAGATGGGTATAAACATAGATGGATAAGAGCTGAAAGCATGGGATTTGATGATTCATCAAACATGTCAGCTAAATTAAGATCAGGATATGAATTAGTTAGATCTGATGAATATCCAGAAGCTAATTATCCAACTATCCAAACTGGAAAATATCAGGGAATAATCGGAGTTGGTGGCTTGTTGCTGGCCAAGATACCGAATGAGATTGTCAAGTCGCGAAACGAATATTTTGCAAAACAAACACAAGACAAAAACGACGCGATAGAGAACGATCTTATGAAGGAACAGCATCCAAGTATGCCAATCAATAATGAGAGGCAGACTCGTGTAACCTTCGGTGGTACAAAGAAAAGTTAATTTTTTAACAATTCTCGGGTTAATCCCTACCAACGAAATTAATATTAACCCGTTCACGGATAAAACTGTGAACAGAATAAGGATACTAATATGGCAAACGTAGACGGAGCTTTCGGTTTTAGACCTACAAGACATCTTACAGGTGGACAAATCAGAGCAGAAGAATATGCTATAGCAGCTAACTATGGATCAGCAATTTATACTGGTCAAGTAGTTGAAGCAGTAGCAGGTGGCGGTATTGAAGCAGCAGCGGCTGGAGACACACAACAAGCAGGTGTTTTCGGTGGCGTGTTTTACACTGACCCATCAACAAGTAAACCTACATTCAAGGCTTTTTACGCAGCAAGCACAAACGCTTCTGATTTAAAAGCTACGGTGTATGCAGACCCGTATATTGTATATGAAGCCCAACATGATGGAACAGGAACAGCAGCGATGAACAACTCTGGTTTTGATTTTGTCGGTGTCGGTGGAAACACTACAACTGGACAGTCAACTTCAGAAATTGATACATCAACTTCTGGAACATCAGGCGGTTTCAAACAAATCGGTATATCAAAAGATCCGGACAACAGTGACACAAGTGCAGCAAATGCTAACGCATATGTTGTGTTTAACACTGGTGAACATATCTTTAAATTAACAACAGGCGTATAATAGAATAGGAGAATAATATTATGGCAATATCAAGATCACAACTAGTTAAAGAACTAGAGCCAGGATTGAATGCACTATTCGGCCTGGAATATAAAAACTATGCAGATGAGCACACTCAAATTTTCGACATCGAAAATTCTGACAGAGCTTTTGAAGAAGAAGTAATGTTATCTGGTTTCGCAAATGCTTCAGTTAAACCTGAAGGTTCAAGCGTAAACTACGATACAGCACAAGAATCTTTCACTGCTAGATACACTCACGAAACACTTGCTTTAGCATTCTCAATCACTGAAGAAGCGATTGAGGACAATTTGTATGACAGACTTGCGTCTAGATATACAAAAGCATTAGCTAGATCTATGGCTAACGCTAAACAAGTTAAAGGAGCAAATGTGTTAAACAATGCGTTTGACTCTTCTTTCACAGGTGGTGATGGAGTAGAATTATGTTCTACAGCTCACCCAATCATCGCTGGAACGTTCAAAAATGAACTATCAACATCAGCTGACCTTAACGAAACATCGTTAGAGCAGGCTCTTATTGATATCGCAGCAATGACTGATGAGAGAGGATTAAAAATTGCAGCTAAAGGAGTTAAAATGATAATTCCTTCTGCGCTTCAATTCACAGCTGAAAGACTGATGAAGTCTCAAGGTAGAGTTGGAACGGCTGACAATGACATCAACGCAGTAGCTAACATGGGAATGATCCCACAAGGCTATGTAGTTAACCACTACTTAACTGACACAGATGCGTTTTTCATCAAAACTGATGTACCTAATGGACTAAAAATGTTCGTTAGAGCACCAGTTAAAACTTCGATGGAAGGCGACTTCGAAACTGGAAACGTTAGATACAAAGCTAGAGAGAGATATTCATTTGGATTCTCAGACCCTAGAGGTATCTTCGGATCACCAGGAGCGTAATCTAAATAATTAATTAATGAGGCGGGGCCACAATCTCGCCTCATTTTTTTTGTAACATCTAAAAACCAATGAAAAAATTCTTAATTAAAATCACTGCATATGGCTATATTACTAAATTTATAGTTATGGCTAAAGATACCCCTGAAAGTATTGAAAATGCTATCCTTGACAAACTAGGAAAAAATGATATTAATTGGGATGATTCCGATTTTTATGATCGGAAAAAAAAATGGTTGACTTTTGAGGAGGTCAAAGATGATGAACTTACAAGACCTGTACAAACAAAAAAGGTCCTTGGAGTTGACGTGGGAGCAGGAGCATCTCAATTCGGGTAAATATACACTCGATATGGTCAGGATTGACCATAAAGTTAGAGCGTTAATTGCTGACATTAAAAGACAAGAAGCAGAATTAGCACATAGCACTAACAAAATAGAAGACGCAGCCCCCGAAGTTTCAGTAGCTACTTAATAAAAAGCTACATCATAGAAAACGTATTTTCTTTACAGGCTCTCTTGCACTTCATATAAATTTGTTGTATCTTTGCAACACTATACATAAAAAATAAAATGAATATAGACGCGTATAGTCGACATCCCTAGGGACTATATTCAAATATTCTAGGAGGAATATAAAATGGCAACAACAACGTTTAACGGACCGGTAAGGTCTGAAAAAGGGTTTCAAGTAGCAACTAAAAATACGTCTACTGGAGCTTTTACAACTAGAATGAGTTCAGGCATGCCTGACTTAACTGGTTTATCAATATCAGATGTAGCAACAGCATCTACGCTAACTTTAGCGGCAGATACAATTTCTGTTATAAACTACACAGGAGCAGCTGCTTGTACAGCAACTCTACCTGCAGCAACAGCAGGAACAATAGTAGTTTATTGTCAATCAAAAGACACTACAGGTGGAACAGCTACATTAGTTTTTGATGCAGCAGGTTCTGATGTTTGGGCAACTGGTTCAGTAATTGAATCAAGAGCTTCAAATGAAGTAACTTTTGATACTTCAGCAGCAAGTGAAACTAAATTAACTTTCACACCAGCTAACGCAGCAACAAACTTGTTGACTACTGGTGGACAAATTGCTTTCATTTGTTACGAAGACGGTACGTGGCATATTGCAACAAAACTAGCAGCTGAGACTACTCAAGTCACAGGTGCATTTGTTTTTGCAGCGTAATAATAATTAACTTAAGTGGGGCTTCGGCCCCACAGTTTCTTAATTAAGGAGGGAAACATGGCAGACACAGTAACAGGACCAACTATCTTACAACAGAACGATAAGAGAGTTGTTATTAAAATAGTAAATCAATCAGACGGAACAGGTGGAACTACAGTTTTTGGTGATGTCTCAGCTTTAGACGCTAGAGAAGACGGAACTGCAGTAGCTCACTTAGGACTACTTAGAGTTTGGTATTCTTGTCAAGGCGGAGATGGCGGAGATTCATACGCAAGATTAGATGAAGAAGACTCTGATGGAGATATTCCTATCATTGGTT
>VTLG01011718.1_pt1 | contig 15105 bp, 17 predicted proteins | sample 4694571 | NCBI WGS metagenome assembly VTLG01 (sample SAMN12604809, study PRJNA352737) | marine metagenome | biome: ENVO:00000447; feature: ENVO:00000209|ENVO:00000569|ENVO:01000036; material: ENVO:00002151; isolation source: viral sequences binned using virsorter ...
TCTTAAACTTGAACAAGTAGGAAATTTAAATTCTGATGGAGAAATTGAAATTAGTTTAGAAGATTTAGATTTTGAAACACTTAAAAAATCTTTTCCTAACAATTATCAAAAAGAAAAATTTATTCGTCCTCAAACAGGTGAACCTTATTATGAGGATAGTATTTCATTTCCTAATTTAGATGATAGTTTAATGACAATAGGAGATTCATTAGCATTAGAAGACTGGAAAAGTAAAACAAGTAGACGATTTGGGAATGTTATGATAGTACTTAAACCAGATGGAAAAAATTGGTTTGATAAAGTGTTTATAAATGATGAAGAATTCAATCAAGCAAGAGATGGATTTATGAGAGGAAAAGCATCTGCTATGAAAAGAGATCAAGAATTAGGTAGATCAATAGATTAAAGTTATGTTAAAAAAAGAATTTAATAAAAAAGATGTACAAAGGGCTCGTAATTTAATTACGGGCAATTCTAGTGCTTCAACAGGAATACAGATAGGTTATAAAACAAAACAAAAAAATTATAAAGAAGGAGATGTTTGGAAAGAAGGAAGAAAAACATGGACTATAAAAAATGGTATAAAACAAACAATTTCAAAATTAGATTCTATTAAAAAAGAAGTATTTGTTCCTTTATGTTGCCCAAAATGTAGTAAAGTAATGAAACATTGGTTAGATAAGGATAATTATAAAGCTCATAAAACTTGCCATGATTGTGTTATAGAATTTGAACATAAATTAATGATAGAGGGTAAATATGAAGATTATAAAAAAGAATTAAAAGCAAAAAATGAATTATCAATAGTAAATGATTTAGAATCATATTTGCTAAATGCAGTAAATTCTACTAATAATGGATTTGTATCTGAACAAGGTGAAGTAGAAAGATGGGTTGGTGGTATTGATAAAAATAAAATTACTAAAGATATAATAGAAGGTGCTAAAATAAGAAGAAAACACATTCAAAGTAAATTAAATGAAAAATAAAACCATTCAAGAATTTATAGAAAACTTCATATCAGAATATGTGGGTACAGGTGCTAGTGGAGGAAATGCAGGAGATGGTAATAGTATTACTTCTCCTAGACCTTTTCCTAATGATACAGCTGAAATATTAAGTTATACTCTTAAAAGTATTTATGGAGGTGATGGTGGTCATTATAAAGGTGAACCAGTCACTCAAAATCCTAATAGAGTTAAAATGGCAATGTTTGAAGATTTAAAAAATCTTATTAAAAAAGAATTAAAGGAACAAGCTTATGGTAGTGCTACTTTAACTACTCAAGGTCCTCCTAGAACAGGAGTTATAGCACCTACAGACGAATATCCCTTTTCTAAAAGACCTAAAAGAACAGCAACAGGTATGATGGAATTTAAACAACCAAAATCATTTGATCCTGACACTATTAGATTAGTTAGAGAAATGTTAGAGGTTGCTGATATACATCATAATGAACTTGTTGATGACGCAGATACTGATGAAATATCAACATTTCTAGATAAAAGATCAGGTGGAACATTTATTAAATTCCCACACTATAATGGACCTGGACCAAGGTCATTATTTGGTAAAGATGTTTCAGATCAAATAGCAAGATCAAAAGCAGCAGCAAAAGCAGCAGCACTTAAAGTATATACTAAATTTAAAACATATATAGAAGATTATGAAATATCAGATGTATCCCCATCAGGTGTTTATGGTAATATTTATTTATTTTTAATATTTAATCCATTAGCAAAAGATTACTCACCACCAAAAGGAGGAACACAATCAACTCAACTTGAAGAAGAAGAAATACATGGTAAAGAAATAGTGATAACTGCTGATGGGTTAAAAAAAGCAATAGAATTTATGGGTAAACATTTAAAAAACTTACCTAACTATGCTTCAAGTAAATTATTTGATTTATTTAAAGTTGATAATATAAAAGATCTAATATCTAATTTTCCTTATGATTCAGAAGAAAGTAAAGCAGATTTATCAAAACTTAAATCTCTTTTTAAACAAATGGAACCTGAAGAAGCTAAAAATTTTGGTTTAGAAATAAACAAACTTCATACAGATATGAAAAGAAAAAATCTTAAAGAAGTAACTTGTAGACAAAAATCACAAGAATTAGCAGACAGCTATTCACGTGAAGAATTACAAGATCGTTTAGATCAAATTTATAGAGAAATGGAACAAGAAGCTGAACCAGAAGGAGGCCCTATTGCAGACATGTATGCAGATGAAATTGAAGCATATGAAGGTGCTATTAAAATAGCTAAAGGAGATTCAGGTAAAGGTGATGTACCATATGATGTAGCAATAGGTAGAATGACTCAAGATGAGTATGATGAATATATGAGTACTGTAAAACCTGATAGAGCTTCATTTGAAAAATCTTCAAAATTTGATAGATTAAAAGAACAAGCTGTTGATCCTGATCAAAAAGCTTATGAAACAGGATTAAAAAGATTACAAAAAGGTGTTATACAATTCCAATTAAGATATATAGAAAAACAAAAATCTAAAGCAGCTGCACAAGCAGCCAAAGCAGGAGCAGATGCTTCAAAAGGATTTGATGATCAAATTGAAGCATTAAAAGATCAAATTAAGGCAATAGATAATCCTCCTAAACAAGATCAAAAAGAAAGCTTATATAGAGATTATGTAAAACTTAGAACTCATAGTAATTTAATGGAATATATGGATGCCCATAGAAGACAACCATTAATGGAAGGAACAGTAAAAAAGTTCTTTGAAATGTTTACTAAAGGTAAAACAAATGAAGAAGTTTTAAGTTACTATGCTAAAAAAGGAATAACAATTCCCGAACAACTAATAAATAAAATAAGAAAACAATACGAAAATACTCAAAAATTAAAATTAGAACTTGAATTTTCAGAACAAGAAGCTAAAGATATTGTTTTTAAACCTGTTATACCTCAAGCTCAGTTATTTGCAACAGATGATGAAAAAAAATTAGCAAAAGGTATTTACCAAGAAAAAAATCTTAAAGAAAATCTAACAGAAAAAAAATATGAAGTTCCTGTTGAAATTATAGATGTATTAAAAAATAGATTACAAATGGACCCTTTAGTTCGTTTTGTAGATAAACTTAAAGCAGCAAATACAATTCCTCCATCATATAGAGTATTTTTACTTAATGGTGAAACATTTGACATTTATTATGAAACTTTTTCTTTAATGATTAAAATAAACGAAAAAGAATATTACATAGGAGATTTAGATGAAAGAAATTATGCTATTAAACATATTAATAGATTATTACAAGAACCTATGGCAAAACCAGGAGGACCAGAAGAAGAAGAAGGAACAACAGGTGGAACAACAGGTGGAACAACTGGAGGAGCTACTCCACCTCCACCACCCCCACCAGCTGATGAACCAGAAGAACCAGAAGAACCAGAAGCATAATGGAATTTAAAGAAGCCTTTAAAAACTTATATCAAGATGCTAGGGAAAAATATCATATCCAAAACGCACCTAAACTTATTTTACGTAAAGACGAAGATAATGCAAAAAAACTTTTTGGAAAAACAGCATATTATAATCCCGGAAATCAAGAAATAGTTATATTTATCACAAATAGACATCCTAAAGATATTTTACGATCTTATTGTCATGAATTAATACATCATGTACAAAATGAAAGAGGTGATTTAGATAAAGGTGATATGTCATCCCCAAAATATGCACAAGAGGATGATCATATGAGAAAAATGGAAATGGAAGCATATTTAAAAGGTAATTTACTTTTAAGAGACTTTGAAGATAATTTTAAATACTAAAAAAATGAACATTAAAGAACTAAAAAAATTAATAAAAGAAACAGTTAAAGATATTCAGTTAAAAGAAGCAATGAATTGGTGTGAATGTCATTGTGTTAAACCTGGAATGGGAAATTCTTATTGCTGTGTTGATCCATGGTATCCTTGTAAAGATAAACCTAAAGGAAAAGGAACCGATGATAGAGTTAATCCAAATGGACCAATGGACCCAAGTATGGTACAAATGATGGCTAAAAGGGGACATGTATTAACAACAAAAAATAATTTTAATCCAAAAAGATAAAATATTATAAATATGTTAACAAAGTTATTTAGTGGGGGAGCAGCAGACTTAGTAAAAAATGTAGGAGGTGTAATAGATAATTTACATACTTCTAAAGAAGAAAAACTAGAAGCAGAACAAAAAATCAAAGCTTTAATAGTAGAACATGAAGCTAAGATGGAACAAAATATTACAGATCGTTGGAAAGCAGACATGAATAGTGATTCATGGTTGTCAAAAAATATAAGACCATTAGTATTAGCATTTTTAGTTGTTTCTACAGTTCTTATGATATTTATTGATGCAGGAACAATTAAATTTACAGTTGAAGAAAAATGGACAGATTTACTTCAACTTGTATTAATTACAGTCATTGGTGCCTATTTTGGTGGACGTACAATGGAAAAAAGAAAAAAACAATGAAAAAATCAAAAAAACAAAGATTAGCTGAAAATAAAGCAAAAAAGGAAGCTTATAGAAAAAGCAGAGAAAGAAAATTCCATAAAAGAGAAGTACTTAGAGAATTTATAAAAAAACAAATAAGAAACCTTATAGTAGAACAAACAGCAACACAATGTAGTGATATTATAAACCAAGGTTATAGTGGTCAAGGCTACTTCTTTTCTTGCTGTGAAATGGGTTACTATGGTTCACCTCCAGGAACTCCAAATGCTAACAATCCATTCGGTATGAATGATTCTGCTTGTAAACAATATATGGATTATGGTATTGTAACTCATGGATTAACTCCAAATGAAGTTGCAAATTGTTGTGATCCAAATTGGGGAACAGGAACAGATGGAGATTGTGATGATCCTTTATGGGTAGGAATGCCAGCTCCTAATAAAACGGAATACTGTAATCGTTGTTCTGAAACAGGAGGAGGAATTGCAGCAAATGGAAGTTTTATGGTAACTTTAATGGCAGGAGCTCCATATTATGATCCAAATAACCCACAATTTAACTATTGTAAATGTTGTGATGATGGATCATCAGGCGATATGGATTGTGATAACCCAGAATGGGTAGCACAAAATCCAGGAGCAGCTAGAAAATGTTATGTTTGTAGAGAAGCTCCAGCTCCATGTGAACAAATATCAAATATCCCAGGAATGACCGTAGCAATAGCACAAGGAATGGGACTTACTTTATATAATGATCAAGCATCTTGTAATTCATCTACAGAATGTGGACCATCAACAGGAAATAGATGTGATCAAATGACTCAAGGAGTTTATGATCCAGATGATCCTAATCATAATGATGGTTGGGGAATGGGATGTTGGTTCTGTCATCCAGAAGAAGGACACCCAGATTTTCCTGGTTGTACAATGATCACAACTCCAATGTCTCAATGGAATGCATATAATGCTTATGTAGCAGGAACAACAGGTATATACACAACAAATGCAGCTTGTCAAGCAGATCCAATTACTAAATGTGGGGATGAAGATCCAAGAGATGAAATTTATTGTGAATGTTGTTCTGGAGACATATATGGTCAGGCTCAATCAATGGCACAAACAGTAGCATCACCTGCAGATTGTATTGGAGCCGAAAATACAGTGTATGCTGGATTAAATGTTCACAGTTGTGCAGTATCTCCTGTATCAGGAGGACCAGGAACAGGAACATCTTGTGGTAAAAAACCAATCCCTACAGATATACCAATTGATATGGATGATATGGAACCAATGCCTATGGTAAAACCAGAAAGACCAGGATCAGATGATATAAAAAGATCTTTAAGAGAAATGTTAAAGAGATTAAAAAAATAAACATTTAGTTCGATTCATAGCCGGACGATTTAATTAAAATTTTTTAGAGAGCTGTGGCCTCCAATTTGGTAGCCACAGCTTTTTTTTGTACGTTACCATAAAATCAATAAAAATATGAATATAGTAATTGTAGGAGCTGGTGTTGCTGGTGTAAATGCAGCAACAAAATTAGTAGATAATAATTTTAAAGGCAAAATAACTATTATAGATATGGGATTAGATCCATATAGAAGACCAGCAGCAGATGTAATGAGAGGTTTTTTAGGAGCAGGTGGTTGGTCAGATGGTAAATTAACTTATCATACTTCAATAGGGGGTCAGTTATCTAAATACACAGGAGATGAAAAAGCTATGGAATTAATGGATCAAGTTATTGATAATTTTAAAAGATTTCATCCAAAACCTGAAGAAGTACAATGTTCTAATCCTGTAGAAGAACCGGATTTTATTAAACCTTATTTTGGTTTACGCTTATTCCCTGTATGGCATGTTGGAACTGATTATCTACATGAAATTGGCAAGAATTGGTACGATTATTTAAGAGATAATAATGTTAATTTTTTATGGGAAACTAAAGTAACAGACATTGATTTTGATAAAAATATAGTATTATATGATGATGGTTGGGAAGATTATGATGAACTTATTTTTGGTGTAGGTAAATCGGGAATTGATTTTGGTAAAAAATTAGCTGAAGAATACGAATTACCTACAGAACCTAAGTCAGTACAAATTGGAGTACGTTTTGAAGCACCACAAAAACATTTTCAAAAATTAATTGATGTGTCTTATGACTTTAAATTATACAGAAAATTTGAAGATAAAGGTGTATCATTAAGATCATTTTGTACTAATAACAATGCTGCTTATGTAGCTGCTGAACACACTTACGGAGACATTAGTTATAATGGTCATGCTAAAAAAGACGAAGCATACAGAAATGATATGACTAATTTTGGTATTTTAATGGAAATTAATGGTATTGATAAACCATTTGATTGGTCAAGAAAAGCAGTAGAAAAATTACAACATGAAGGTGTAGGAATGTTTTATTCACCATCACATAGAGTTCCATCTAAAACATCAGAAGGAGATTATGTAGAAACACATGTTGTAAATAGTATGGATCCTTTATGGGATGCTATTGGTGATTATGCTTTATACATTCACGAATTTATTGAAGACATGGAAAAAGTATTCCCAACATTAGGTAAAGATTGGGGTATTTACATGCCTGAAGTAAAATATTTATCACCAGAACCATTAGTTAATTACGAAGATTTAAGTCTTACTAGGTTTCCTAATGTACATTTTGTAGGTGATGCATTGTCAGCAAGAGGTATAACAGTGTCAGGAGCTCAAGGTACTTTAGTAGCTGAACAATTATTAATAGATAAAGGTCATAAAGAAAAAATGAAAAATTATCCAGACTTTGTAGAAAATATAGAATTTTAAAACATGAAAAGAACAGAAGACGAATTAAATAATATTAAAAAATGGATTAATCCTAAAGGAAAAGTAAGAAGAGTATATAAAATTGAAGAGGATGGTTCTAAAACTAGAGCTCATGCTTTACAAATGGGAAATAGAGTAGTATTTCATAGTGAAGATGGTCCTGCTTTAATTAATAAAGAACAAAAAAGAAAAGAATATTATTTAAATGGTATTGAATTTGATTTTGATACTTGGAATGAAATTATAAAAGGTAAAGAAGGATTACCATGGTATAAAACAGCTGCAGGAAAGGGCACATCAAGACATTAATATATGAAAATAGGTTTTTGTGGAACAATGAGTGTAGGAAAAACTACACTAGTAAATGCATTAAAAGAATTACCTGAATTTAAAGATTATCATTTTAGAACAGAGCGTTCTAAACATTTAATGAATTTAGGTATACCTTTAAACACAGACAGTACATTAAAAGGACAATTAGTTTTTGCTTCTGAAAGAGCAGCTGAATTAATGCAAGAAAAAATTATAACTGATAGAACAGTTATTGATGTTATGGCTTTTAGTGAATTATCTCAATCTATGGAAGCACATGAAAAACATTACTTAACTTCTACTCTATATTATTTAATAAAAGATTATGATATTTTATTTTATGTAAGTCCTGAAGGAGTAGAAATAGAAGATAATGGTATTAGAGAAACAGATGCTAATTATAGAGATGCAATTGATAAAAAAATTAAATCAATTATAGGAATGTTTAGAGGTAATACTATTACAATTAGTGGTACTGTAGAAGAACGTATAGAGCAAGTCAAAAATGCAGTAGCTCAATATGTATAACATATAATATGGCCCAACAAAACATCAAACAAATCATAAAGCAGGAGTACATTAAATGTGCTAAGGATCCTGTATACTTTATGAAAAAATATTGTATGATTCAACATCCTACAAGAGGTCGTATTAAATTTAATTTATATCCTTTTCAAGAAAGTGTATTAAAATTATTAAACAAAAATGAAAGAAATATTATTTTAAAATCCCGTCAATTAGGGATTTCAACCTTATCCGCAGGTATGGCTTTATGGCAAATGATATTTCAAAAAGACACAAATGTATTAGTAATTGCAACTAAACAAGATACAGCTAAAAACTTAGTTACAAAGGTAAAATTTATGTATGAAAATTTGCCTTCTTGGTTAAAATTAGGTTTTGAAGAAAATAATAAATTAGCACTTCGGCTTAAAAATGGTTCTCAAGTAAAAGCAGTATCAGCAGCAAGTGATGCTGGTAGATCAGAAGCAATTTCTTTATTAATTATTGATGAAGCTGCCTTTATTGAAGGAAATAGAATAGAAGAAATATGGGCATCATCACAACAAACACTATCAACAGGAGGTAGAGCAGTAATTTTATCTACACCTAATGGTACAGGTAATTTCTTTCATAAAATGTGGGTTAGAGGAGAAGAAGGATCTAATGGATTTACTCCTATAAGATTACCTTGGACAGTACATCCAGAAAGAGATGAAACTTGGAGAAACCAACAAGAAGATGAATTAGGTCCTAGAATGGCAGCACAAGAATGTGATTGTGATTTTACAACTTCAGGTAATACTGTGTTTGCCCCCGAATTAATGTCTTATTATGAAAAAACTACATTATGTGATCCTGTAGAAAAAAGAGGATTAGATGGAAGTTTACATATTTGGGAATATCCAGATTACAATAGAAATTTTATAGTTGTAGCTGATGTAGCAAGAGGAGATAGTCAAGATTATTCTGCTTTTCATATTATAGATGTTGAAGAATGTAGACAAATTGGTGAATTTAAAGCACAAATAGGTACAAAAGAATTTGGACATATGTTAGTTGCTATTGCAACTGAATACAACAATGCATTACTTGTAATTGAAAATGCTAATATAGGATGGAATACAATTCAAGTAGTAATAGATAAAGGATATAAAAATTTATATTATTCTCCAAAAGGAGACGCAGCAACAAGTGCAGATGCATTTTTAGCTAAAGGATATGATATAACAGACACAACAAAAATGGTTCCTGGTTTTACAATGAGTATGAAATCAAGACCCTTAGTAATAGGAAAATTAGATGCATATTTAAGAGATAAATCAATTACAATTCAAGGTAAAAGAACATTAGAAGAAATGAGGACTTTTATTTGGAAAAGTGGTAGAGCAGAAGCTCAAGGAGGATATAATGATGATTTAGTAATGTCTTTAGCAACAGCATGTTATGTTAGAGATACAGCACTTAAATTTGCACAACAAGGTATAGATATGACAAACGCTGCTTTAGATAATTGGAAAAAAAGCGCTCCAGCTGTTTATACTAATAATCAAAAAAGTAAAAAAGAAGCTGGTTGGACTCAAGACATGGGAGACCACGGACAACAAGATTTGACTTGGCTTCTTTAATATATTTATAATAAATACAAAAGAATGGCAGATACTAGTTTATTTTCAAGATTACAACGATTATTTTCAAGTGATGTAATCATTAGAAATGTAGGAGGAAAACAATTAAGAGTAATGGACACGGGTAGGATCCAAAAATATGGAAACCTAGCTACTAATTCACTTTATGATAGATTTACACGTTTACATAAACCTGTAGGATCATCATTACAATATAACCCAACACTTAATTATCAGTCAATGCGACTACAGCTTTATAGTGATTATGAAGCTATGGATCATGATCCAATTGTTGCAGCTGCTTTAGATATAATGGCTGATGAAACTACTACTAGAAATGAGTATGGAGATGTTTTAAATATTAATTCTTCTGATGAAAATATAAGAAAAGTTTTACAAAATTTATTTTATGATGTTTTAAATATAGAATTTAATTTAGCTACATGGGTTAGAAATATGTGTAAATATGGAGATTTTTATTTAAAAATGGAAGTTTCTGAAAAATTTGGAGTTTATAATGTTATACCTTTATCAGTATATGAAGTAGTAAGAGAAGAAGGAACAGACCCTGAAAATCCATCTTATGTTAAATTTACACTTGATCCAAATGGTTTAGCTTCTGGAGCAACTAATACAATTAGAAGAGATCAATTTGTATTAGAAAATTATGAAATAGCACATTTTAGATTACTTACAGATTCTAATTATCTTCCTTATGGTAGGTCTTATTTAGAACCCTCTAGAAAAGTATTTAAACAATTAATGTTAATGGAAGATGCTATGTTAATTCATAGAATTATGAGAGCACCTGAAAAAAGAATATTTTATGTAAATGTAGGTAATACAGATGCTGATAAAGTAGAACAATTTATGGCGGATACAGCTTATAAAATGAAAAAAACACCTTATATAGATCAATCTACAGGTGATTATAATTTAAAGTTTAATATCCAAAACATGACTGAAGATTTCTTTATACCAATTAGGGGTAATGATGCTTCAACAAGAATTGATACTACTAAAGGTTTAGATTATGATGGTACTACAGATATTGAGTATTTAAAAGCAAAAATGATGGCTGCTTTAAAAATTCCTAAACCATTTTTAGGATATGAAGAAGGAGTAGAAGGAAAATCAACACTAGCAGGTATGGATATTCGTTTTGCTCGTACAGTTGAACGTGTTCAAAGAATTATAGAATCAGAATTAACTAAAATTGCATTAGTACATTTATATTCACAAGGATTTGATGATGAAAAATTAACTGATTTTAAATTAGAATTAACCACACCATCAGTTATTTATGAACAAGAAAAAATCGAATTATATACTGCAAAAGCAACTGTATCTCAAAATTTAATAGATCAAAAAATATTTAGTAAAGATTGGGTTTATGAAAATATATTTGGTTTATCCCCTGACCAGTATAATGATCAAAAAGAAGCAATAGCTGAAGATGCTATGGCTAAATTTAGACTTTCACAACTTGAAAATGAAGGAAATGATCCAGCAGAATCAGGTGTTTCATATGGTACTCCTCATGATTTAGCTTCATTATATGGTAATAAAAGAGACAAAGCAGTAGGACCAGCACAGATACCAACAGGATATGATGAAAAAGATCCAGGAAGACCAGTTATAGATCCAACAAAATATGGTTCAGATCAAAGTAATTTTAGTAGAGATCCATTAGGTAAAAAAGACTTAACAGCACCTTCAACAGAGAAATCATCAGATGGTAATAGAATTTCTACTTTTGAAGCAGCAAATATAAAAAAATCTTTACAAAAAATTCGTAATAAAAAACAAGTCTTAAAAGAAGATAGTGAAAATGGACTTTTATCAGAAAAAAATATCAAGCCTCAAGAATAGGTTTATATTTATATATAGATAAATTCGAATTTATAAAAAATGAAAGTAAAACATTCTAAGTACAAGAATACTGGGATTTTGTTTGAGCTCCTCACTAGACAATTGACTTCCGACACAATAGCAGGAGGTCAGTCAAAATCATTATCTTTTTTAAAAAAACATTTTAATTCTAAAACTGAATTATTAAAAGAGTATAAAATATATCATACTTTAGCTACACAAAAATATAATAAAGATAGTCAAGCTACAATGTTAATTGAAACATTAATAGATGCTCATAAAAAATTAAATAAAAGTCAATTAAGAAGAGAAAAATATAATTTAATTAAAGAAATTAAAGATACATATAATGTAAATGATTTTTTTAAGGCAAAAATAACAAATTATAAAATAATGGCTTCTATTTTTAATTTATTAGAAAATAAAAAAGCCACAGCATTATCAATTGTTGATTCTAAAGTAACACTTTTAGAACATATAACACAAAAACAAAATAAACCTAAAAAAGATATTGTTTTTGAAAATTTTAATAAACAAGATAGTGATACAAGATTACTTACTTATAAAGTTTTACTTGAAAAATTTAATAACAAATATAGTGGTCTTCAAGATAACCAAAAAACATTATTAAAAGAATATGTTAACAGCGTTACTAATAGCCCTGCTCTTAAATCTTATATCAACCAAGAAATTAAAGAAGTTAAAAAAGATATTACAAAATATTCTAAAAAAGTTGAAGATAAAGCGGTAGTTGTAAAATTAAATGAAACAAAAGGAATGATTAAACCATTATGTAAAAAAACATCTGTAAATGATGATAATGTTATTAACTTACTTAACTATTATGAATTAGTAAACGAGTTAAAAACAATACATGGTTAGTCTTATTGACATATATAATGTAAAAGAATCTGTTTTTAATGAAATAAAAGCAAAAAGAGATCCTGCTAGAGGAAATAAAGCTAAAAATAGAGAAAAAGATTATTATTTTATTGATGAACCAGCCGACCCAGAAACAGGAGCTATAAAATCTAAAGTAGTACGTAAAATTTCTATAGCTAACATGTTTGCAGATTTAGAAGCAGAAGTTCAAGATTTTGAAGAATTAATAAAAGAAAAACCAGAAGATATAGTATTATATAATATATCTGAAGAATTAAAAGAAATTTTTAATAAATTTAGAACCCATTTAAGAAAAAATTATCCTGAAGAATATAAAAAAGTAAAATGAAAAAATTTAACTCAATAAAATGGATAACCGAAAACAAGTATGGTAAAATATCAGAAATGGATTTTGGTCCTAATTGCCCACAATATGATGGACCAGAACATGAAGGTATAATGGCTAAAGGTAATGCTATGGAATTAGCTAATGATGCATCAGATGTAGCTAATATGATAGGGCCTAATACTAATTTACCTGAATGGGTAGAATCTAAAATAACATTAGCAGCAGATTATTTAAATAAAGTAAAAGATTATCTTACTCATTATGATACTAGTAGAGAAAAATTAGCTGAAAGAGATAATTCAATGGATGAAGGACATGGTCTAAGTAAAAAAGACACAGAAACATTAGAAACACTTATTAGTCAAATAGAACAAGGAACTATAGATTCTAAAAAAACAAAATCTTTTGTTAAAGTACTTAATTTTATTATTGACTCTAATATTGAAGTAGATCAAACTAAAGATTTATCTAAAGACAAAGAATTAGAAGAATTAAATGTGACAGGTACAGGAGTTTCATTTAATGCTGGTTCGGGCGAAGGATATGCTACTCCAAATGCTTTTGGAGACGATAAAAAGAAAAAAATGAAAGCTTATAAAAGTATAGGATATAAAGAAATATAATATGAATACAGATTTAATTAAACACACAATGGGAGTATGTGGAGAACACTGCTGTCAGTATCAAGGATTACCAACTCTTATGCAAGTATTAATAATAGTAGGAGTAGTATTTATCGTTAAGTCAATAAATAATAAAATAAACCTTAAAAAATGCTATTAACAGAATATAGACCCTTTAATGTAAGTAAAAGATTAGCAGAACAAGCTGTTAAAGAAAATAAACCTTTAATGGTTACAGGTGTTTTACAACGTGCAGAAGCTAAAAACCAAAATGGTAGAGTTTATCCAAAAGAAGTTTTAGCTAGAGAAGTCAAACAATACATGAAAGGCCCTGTAGCAGAAAATAGAGCAATGGGCGAATTAGATCATCCAGAATCTTCAGTAATTAATTTACAAAATGTTTCTCATACAGTTAAAAAATGTTGGTGGGAAGGAGATGATGTAATGGGTAATGTAGAAATATTAAATACTCCAGCAGGAAATATATTAAAAGCATTATTTGCTTCAGGAATAACAGTTGGTATTTCTTCTAGAGGAATGGGTTCAGTTTCAGAAAACATAGCAGAAGGTACAATGACTGTTGAAGATGATTTTGAGTTATTATGTTGGGATTTTGTTTCAACTCCTTCAACACATGGAGCATTTATGAAACCTCAAGGCCTTAATGAAGGTAAAATACGTATACCTGAATATAAATACACAAACGTAAATAATATAATCCGCGACATTATCTGTGATAATACAGGTACATGCGCTTGTTAAAAAATAAAATATGGCATTAGATCACGAATTTGTAACAATAGTATCAAATACTACAGCAGTAACAGGAAGTATAATGAAAGTAGTAAATATAGCAGATGGAGTAATAGATGAAACAACTTTTGGAGTATATGGGGGACATGGAACTACTTCAGCTATGACAGGCTCATCAGGAGGATTATTATGGAAAGGAGTACAACAATATAATACTAACATCACTTTATTTGATGGAGATGGAGGCCAATATGCAGGATCAGGAAAAGTCGATGGTCCTATGTGTGCTGTAAAATTAGCATCAGGAGTGGCTGCAGTATACCATAAAGGTACATTAATATAATATAAAGAAAATTAAAAATTTATATAAAAGGATGTGGGTTTTCCATATCCTTTTTATATGTATGTTAAACAATAAAGGTTGCAAAAAATTAAACTCAATGAGAGATTAAAATAACATAAAGTACAAAACGTACTTCAAAAGCACAAGAGTAGTAGTCAGCTGCTCCTGTTTTCACAATTAAAATAAATATTAACTAAAACAAAAATTATGAGAAAATTAATTATGACACTAGCTGTAGCACTATTCACAACGTTTGCTGCATCAGCGCAATTTATGGTAGTAACTACTGTAAACACTCCTGACAGCGATTTAAACGAGGAATGGGGTACAACAAATTTTACTGACAACATGGGTATCGGATACATGGTAAACGATAAATACGTTGTTGGTTTGGTAAAAGCAGGTGAAGATGCTGAAGGTGAAACTTCATATGACTTATGGGGTAGATATCTTTGGAATGAAAACCTGTATGTTTCTGTTCAAGCTCCAACAGAAGAGATGATGGACAACTTAACAGTTGGTCTTGGTTACTCTTACGATGTTTGGAAAG